>Ga0154725_1035_pt1 | contig 34549 bp, 33 predicted proteins | sample Rifle2008BG16ft_FD_105733 | JGI IMG/M metagenome (GOLD analysis project Ga0154725, IMG submission 105733) | Deltaproteobacteria bacterium RBG_16_49_23 | reverse complement strand
CTGTTGTTATCGTTCTCCCCACTTCAGCTTTTCTCTCAGGACCTCAAAATAGTGACGGTAGGGCGATTTAATCAACAGGATCCTTCCTGCTGCTTTCTTCACCTCGACCACATCTCCAAACTCCAGGACGAATCCCTGCTGCCCGTCGAGGGTCAGGATGACTTCCTGTTGTTTGGACTTCAGAATGGCCCGGACCTCCACATCATCGGGGATCATGATCGGGCGATTGGTCAGGGTATGAGAGCAGATGGGAGTGATGATCAGGCAGTGCAGGGATGGATAGACAATGGGCCCTCCGGCAGAAAGGTTGTAGGCGGTTGAACCGGTGGGGGTCGAAATGATCAACCCATCCGATTTGAAGGTGGTTAAATATTCCCCGTTGATGGTCGTCTCAATATCAATAATCCGGGCTAAAGCCCCTTTATTGATCACCGCATCGTTTAGCACGATAAATTCTGCAAACCTTTTCCCTTGCCGGATCACCCCGGCGTTCAGAACCACTCTCTCATCGGCCACAAAATCTCCCTCGATCACCCGTTCCAGGACGCGATACAGTTCTTCAAGCGTAATCTCTGTCAGAAAACCGAGCCCTCCCAGATTCACTCCGAGAATGGGAACCTCATGGCTCCCCACCAGTCTGGCCACGCTGAGAAGCGTTCCATCCCCTCCAAGGACAATGATCATCTCCACATGGGATGGAATCTCCTCTTTCTTAACGCCGCTCAAGAAAGGGCCTGTGAGGTTCGTGGGGATCGCTCTTTCAATCCCTTCCTCAATATAGACTTGAATCCCCCTGGGCCGTAACCATTCCACCAGCTGCCCGGCAATGGTCACCGCCTCGGGTTTATTCTGTTTGGCAATGATACCGATTCGCTTCATTGTTTACTCCATGGAATCCGTGTTGCGTGCTCGTTGAACCTGTCTGGGAAAAATCAAACAGGGATGATTCACGGTCATAGACACGCTATCTTCCTTCGATGGTATACAAGGGAGAAGTCTTTTGTCAATCGAAAGTCTGAAAAAAGGGGGGAGCTCAAAATGAGATAGTGATGACGCCGGTGAGGGTGGATAAAATTCCTACTTCACTATTCACCATTCACAATCACCAGTATTTCTTATTCGATAATGGCAATGGTTGCTTCGGCTTCCACCTCCTGTCCGGCTGAGACGCATACTTCTTTGATCACTCCGTTGACTGGAGCGACAATAGGCATTTCCATCTTCATGGCTTCGAGCACTGCCACCTGATCATCCTCTTTAACCTGATCCCCTGCCTTGACTGAAACAGAAACGATCTTCCCCACCATAGGTACTGTTACGAATGTTGCCATGGACACCTCCTGATCATCGTGGTTCGTATGGACGATTCGTGATTCGTTTTATTAACCTGGACCCTGGGGTCTCTTCATTATTACGAATTACGCCTGCGTGCCCTGTCTTCGCCGTAGCGCCTGCCCTCCGCAAGGCTTCTGGAGACCGTCGTCCAAAGCCTGATGATGGCGTCGGACTAGGCGGGGCTCCGCGCAGGCAGGCGAAACAATGCACTCCGACATGCAGGCACAAATCACGAGAACGATAAAATTTAACCCTAACCTGCTCTCATTTGTCAAGACTTTTTTGGAAGAGCTATGAAAAACTACTTTTCGCTCTCTTGATTACACACCTGCCTACCGCAGGCAGGGATTTCAAGAAATGATTAAATCATGGTCTCGTAAAAAATCTGAAAAGATGATTTCCTGGCATTCCTGCCCCGATTTTCATCGGGATAAACTCCAGCAGGAATCCGGTCTTTTCATCTATTAAGAATTCTCTGGATTCCCGTTTTCACGCCTGCGCGCTGAAGCGCTACGGGGCGCAAGCACGGGAATGACAACTTTTTACGAGTTCATCTTAAACAGATTTCTCTTTGCTTTCGGTGAGTTTGAACTCTGTGGAATCGTTTCATAATCGGTGTAATCAGAGATTTCTGAAAAAAAATTTGACATCGGAAAGATATTATAATAATTTATGTGAAAAATTTAACAGCAAGAGTGGTTTTAGATGCGGATTGCTTTTCTTTAAAGAGGAGGGACATATGGAGATTAAGAAGATCGGTGTATTGGGGGCAGGTTCCATGGGGAACGGAATTGCTCAGGTGGCTTCCCAGGCAGGCTATCAGGTGGTGATGAGGGACATCGAAGACCGTTTCGTTGAGAACGGCCTCAAAGCCATCGATAAGTTTCTTGCCAAAAGCGTCGAAAAAGGAAAGATTACTGAAGAACAGAAGAAGGGAATTCTTTCCAGAATTAAAGGGACGACCCGGATGGAAGACTTAAAGGATGTCGATTTTGTCATCGAAGCGGTCTTTGAAGACCTCGAATTGAAGAGGAGCGTGTTTAAAGCCCTCGATGAAGTCACCGGATCGCATGTCATTCTGACGACCAACACCTCTTCGATGTCTGTGACAGAGATCGCCATGGCTACGAAGAGGCCTGAAAAGGTGGCGGGGATGCATTTCTTCAATCCAGCCCCACTTATGAAACTGGTTGAGGTGATCAGAGGCTATTACACCAATGACGGGACAACTCTGGCCGTCATGGAAATGTCCAGAAAAATGGGAAAGGAACCTGTTGAGGTGAAGAAGGACACCCCGGGATTTATTGTCAACCGCCTCATGATCCCCCATTTCTTAGAGGCCATCCGCATGGCCGAGGAAGGAATTGCAACGACAGAGGACATTGATAAGGCTGTCAGGCTTGGGCTCAACTACCCCATGGGACCCTTTGAGTTGATGGACCTCACAGGTATTGACATTGCACTTCATGTCACGGAATATTTATACAAGGAACTGAATAAAGAGAGCAAATGGTCAACCCCTACCCTGTTGAGGTCAATGATCCGTGCCGGAAAACTCGGAAGAAAAACAAAGGGAGGCTGGTATAAATATTAAAATGGGGCCGGCAAGCGCTCCTTTACCCCGACTTGTAGGCGGGGAAAAGGAGCGCAATAGAAATGACATTTCATCTCCGGGAAGCCCCGTCCCGTGGGCGGGAGGCTTCACTATTTCAATGCAGGAGGAAAGATCATGACCAAATTGAACAAAGCCTATATTCCATTCCGGGGATACTTCTCTTCCCCGTTCTGCCGCTGGCAGGGAAGCCTTGCCAATGAAAATGCGATCACCCTGGGAGCGGCGACCGCCAACCGGTGGTTTAAAAAGAGAAAACTGGACCCAACCATCATCGATTATCTCTACTACGGGATCACCATTGCCCAGCGCCATATGTTTTATAGCCATACCTGGTCGGCCGCCATGCTTGTTGAAGGCGCCAAGGAAGTGCCGGCTCTCATGATCAATCAGGCATGCACCACTTCAGCGGCCGCCATCTATCTTGCCGCCCAGAACATCGAACTCGGAGCCTATGAGACAGGATACGCCCTGTTGTCCGATCGCTGTTCGAACGGCCCTCATACGGTCTGGCCGAATCCGCTCGGTCCAGGCGGAGAGGTTGTGTCAGAGAACTGGATGATGGATAACTTCAACAGCGACCCGTGGGCAGGGTTTAAAATGATTCAGACCGCTGAAAATGTGGCCAAAAAGATTGGAACCACCAAGGAGGAGTGTGACGCGGTGACTCTGAGGAGGTATCAGCAATATCAGGATGCACTGGCCAATGACCGGGCTTTCCAGAAAAGATATATGTTCCCTGCGGAAGTAAAGATTGGGAAAAAAGAGGTAAAACTCGTTCAGGAAGATGAGGGGATAACACCTACCACAGCCGAAGGCCTTGTCAAACTGGCTCCAGTCGAGCCAGGCGGCGTTCACAGTTTCGGCGCACAGACTCATCCTGCAGATGGAAACTGCGGTTTTATCATCACCACGCAGGAGAAGGCCAAAGAGTGGAGCGAGGACCCGAAGATCAAGATTCAGATCCTCTCCTATGGTTTTGCAAGGGCGAAAAAGGGCTATATGGCAGAAGCGCCTGTCCCGGCCTCGGAGATGGCCCTCAGAAATGCAGGGTTAACCCTAAAAGACCTCAAGGCCGTAAAGACACACAGCCCATTTGTCGTGAACGATATTTTCATGGCCCGGATGATGGGAATGGATGTCTACTGGATGAACAATTACGGGAACTCCATGGTCTACGGCCATCCGCAGGGACCAACGGCGGGAAGGCTCATTGCCGAATTGATTGAGGAGATCGTGTTGCTGGGCGGCGGCTATGGTCTGTGGGCTGGATGTGCGGCAGGAGATACCGGGGCCGCCATGGTCTTTAAGATTGGTTGAGAATAAGATCGTTCTGAAAGTTGCAGGTGGGAAGATGGGATCTCTCCCTTTTAAAATCACCCCCTTTCTCATCGCCGTTATCCTTATTCTCCGCTTGCATCTTCCTGCTTTCGGGGCAGCCATCACCGATATGCGCTTCTGGTCTGCCCCTGATCACTCCCGTGTAGTCCTGGATCTGACGGAACCTGTCCAATACGAGAGTTCCTCCCAGGAAAACCCTCCCCAATGTCAGGTGGAATTAACCGGCATCTCCTCTCTGCCCAAAAAGACGGAGCTTGAGTTAACAGATAAATATCTTCTCAAAATCACACTGACCGATCTCGGAAAAGGAAAAGCAAGGCTGGTGCTTCACCAGAAAACTCCTCTCCAGGCCATCATCTTTTTGCTGAAGCCCCATCTTGACAAGCCCCATCGTCTCGTCATCGATCTCATCGATGTGGGACAGACGAGAAAGGAACAGGAAGAGAGACAGAAACATAAGGAGGTCAGACCGAGAGGCACAAAAATCGTCGTCCTCGATCCCGGCCATGGCGGAGAAGACCCCGGAGCCGTAGGACTCCGAAAAACACTTGAGAAAGATGTCGTATTAAAGGTTGGAGAAAAGACCCTTCATCTCCTCAATCAACAGAAGGAGATGAAAGCCTTCCTCACACGAAAAGGGGATTACTTTATCCCCCTCGAGGAACGGGTGAGGATAGCAAGGGAGTATGGAGCCGATCTTTTCATCAGCCTCCATGCGGATGGAAGTTTTAATCCTCAGGTCAGAGGGGCGTCTGTCTACTGCCTCTCCCTTTCCGGCGCCTCGGATCAAGCTGCAAAACTTCTTGCCGATAAGGAAAATATGTCCAATATCCTGGGAGGAGCTACTCTGAAGCCTGCCTCCCTCAGCAAAGACCCCAATTTAAACCAGATCTTACTCGACCTCATGCAGAATAATTCGATGAAGGAGAGCTTTCGATTTGCTGAATTGAGCCTCGATGAGCTGAAAGAGGTCCATTCGCTAAAATATCCTTCCTACCGGCAGGCTAATTTCATTGTATTAAGGACTCCGGATATCCCTTCGGTTCTGGTCGAAATGGCCTTTATCACCAATAAGGAGGATGAGCGCCTCCTCAACCAAAGTGGATTCCAGGAGAAAATCGCCAAAAACCTCTTCAACGCCATCCTCAAATACTTCAAGTAGAGAATACGGACAGTTTGTGGAATAAATAATGTTTGACAAATTGATTCATTCCGTTTATATAAAATTCAGCCACGAAGGTGAAGCGCCTCCAAAAGGAAGAGCCGGAAGTGGCTTTTTTATTGCTTTAATATGGAAAAGAAAAAGTTGATTGCAGTTATTGATGGACAGGGAGGGGGCATCGGAGGCTTGATGATCAAACGTCTTCGGGAAACCTTCGGTGAAGAAGTGGATCTTATCGGCCTGGGAACGAATGCCATGGCAACGGGGGCGATGTTAAAGGCGGGGGCGAATAAAGGAGCCTCCGGAGAAAACGCCATTGTTCAAACAGTGAAGGCCATGGATATGATCGTGGGGACATCGGCCATCGTCCTTGCCAATTCGATGATGGGGGAGTTGACACCGAAAATGGCGGAGGCCATAACGTCCTCTCCCGCTTTGAAATGTCTTCTTCCCTTAAAGATGCCCGATGTGGAAATCATCGGAGCGTCCAAGGAACCCCTTCCCCATCTGATTGATCAATTGATTAAGCGAATACAAGAGATCATATATTGAGATCGGGAGGAACCCATGTGTGAAGCCAATGCATACCTGCTGAAAGAAGGGAAAGAGGAGTTGATTCTTGAGGACATCTCCGTCCTTCGCCCTGAAAAGGAGGAGCTCTACCTCCAGAATATCTTCGGAGAACAGAAAAGGATTAAAGCTCGAATCAAGGAGATGAATCTCCTCGATCACCGGATTGTGCTGGAAGAAGTTTAAATATAAAATCCGAACTTGTAGGGAACGGTTTGAAACCGTTCCCTGCTCAGGACCCAATATTTTAAAAAAGGCCACGAAGGTCTTGACTCCGACAGAAGTTGGAAAAGTCTTCGTGGCTTTTTTATTTTTATGTCTTTCTGAAACAGAAAACAGACACAGTCACTTTTTTAGAAAAAGAGAGGGTTTATGCACATCCCAGACGGGTATTTGGGACCCCAGACTTACGTTCCATTATACGGGGTTTCCATTATCTTTTGGAGCATTGCCCAGAAAAAGCTTAAGAAACAGCTGTCTTTAAAGCATGTCCCCTATCTTGGAATGGCCGCAGCATTCTCTTTTCTTATTATGATGTTTAATATTCCTGTCCCGGGGGGCACCACCGGCCATGCCGTAGGGGCTGGGATTATTGCCATCCTTTTGGGGCCTTGGACGGCAGTGATAGCTGTGTCAGTAGTTTTGATCATCCAGGCCATCCTTTTCGGTGATGGAGGGATCACTGCAATTGGAGCGAATTGTTTTAACATGGCCGTGGTCATGCCTTTTATATCTTATGGATCATTTAAACTTATAAAAGGAAGAGCAGAGAGTGGGAAAAGGATGACGGTCGCAGCCTTCTTTTCCGGCTACATTGGTCTGACAGCAGCAGCCCTTTTTACTGCGGTTGAGTTCGGGATTCAGCCTTTAATCGCTACAGGGGTGGACGGCAGACCACTCTACGCTCCCTATCCCCTCTCCGTAGCGGTACCTATCATGCTCATCCAACATTTGGTTCTTTTCGGCATTGCCGAAGGGTTGGTCACCCTGTTATTGCTCAAATACTTTCTGAAACACGAGCGCGACCTCGTCTATGCCATAGCGGACCCTTCAGGGAACAAATAACTTTAAAGGAAGCCTTAGATGACAGCATTTCAGAAAAGACTATGGATAGGCCTTCTCATCATGGCGCTGCTTACTCCTCTTGGGATCCTTTTTCCCAAATTATTTAAAGCAGGGGAGGCGTGGGGGGAGTGGGGAGTAGATCAAGTTGAGAGGCTTGTCGGGTATGTTCCTGATGGTCTAAAAAAACTGGCTGATTTATGGAAAGCTCCGATACCTGACTATAACTTTGTCGGGGAGAGTTCATCGATGACATCCGAGTTATTCTCTTATATCGTCTCAGGACTCATCGGAATAGCGGCGTGTGTTATCGTTTTCTCATTGATTTCGAGGTTGATCGCAAAAGCTAAGCATGGAAAATAAATTACCTTCCTTTCTGTTAGACCAGCCCTCCCCCGTCTCTTTCAAACAGGGTAAGGGAAGAATCAAAATGGGTTTTCTTGAAGAGGGAATCCATCATCTGGCGCAGTTGATCAAAAAGGGATATGTTCAGTGGGAGCTTTCATCCGGGAGTGGACTTTTCCAAAAGATCGATGCCAGGGTAAAAGTTCTTTTCCTCCTCTTTTTTGTCATCATTGTTAATCTAAAAAGAGACTTATTGTCAGAGCTCTATATCGGGGGTTTTATTTTTTCTCTTGCCTTGCTTTCCCGTATACGAATTGTCACATTTTACAGCAGGGTTCTTTTTTTAGGATTTTTTTTGGGTTTCCTCATTGCTTTTCCCTCTGCTTTCAATGTGATTACAAATGGGGAAATGGTTGGTCCTGTCATAAGATTTTCAAAGCCCATAAATTTTTGGATCTACCATATCCCCGCAGAGGTTGGAATAACCAGGGAAGGCATTTATGGCGTGATCCGGCTAACCCTGCGGGTGATCAACTCGCTCTCCCTCTCCTTCTTGGTGCTCTATACGACACCTTTCTCCGAGATCTTGAGAGCTCTTAAGGTTCTGAAAGTTCCGGACACCTTTATTATTATTATAACTCTCTGTTTTAAGTATATTTTCATATTCTCGAAGACCGCAGAGGATATGCACCTTTCAAAAAAAAGCAGGATGGTCCGGGAGGCGACTCATGCCGAAGCGAGGGAGTGGATTGCAGGGCGGGTTGCATTCATCTTTATGAAAACCCGTCTGAGGTATGAAGAGGTTTTTAAGGCGATGATCGGAAGAGGTTTTTCGGATACCATTAAACTTTATGGCTTCCCAAAGATGCGAACAGGTGACTGTTATGCAGGCACCTTTCTCTTATTCACCGGGGTGTTCTTTCTATTCATCTGAGGTGTGGTCTGTATGATAAGGCTTGAAAAAGTCAGTTATACTTATTTCGATAAGATTCCTGCCCTTTCCGATGTAAGTCTCAAAATGAATAAGGGAGAAAAAGTTGCCATTATCGGGGCTAATGGGAGCGGGAAATCGACGCTATTGCAGATCATTGGAGGGTTGAGATACCCGGTTAGCGGGAAATTTTTCTTCGAGGGAATCGATGTTTCCGAAAAGTCTTTGCGGAATAAAGGCTTCCTGAGATTTTTTCGGGAACGGGTTGGATATGTCTTTCAGGACCCGGATGTCCAGCTTTTCTGTCCCACGGTGCTTGATGAACTCCTTTACGGACCCCTTCAGTTAGAAATTAGCAAGGAAGAGGCTCTGGACAGGGCTTTCGAGATCATGAAGATGCTGGGTATCGAAAACCTGAAAGACAGACCCTCTTATATGCTCTCTGGAGGAGAAAAGAAGAAGGTGGCCATCGGCTCTGTCCTGACCATGAACCCAGAAGTCCTGCTCCTGGATGAACCCACCAATGGGTTCGATCCGAAAACACAATGCTTTCTTGTAGAACTCATGCTCGCCTTGAATGAGGCTGGAAAGACCCTTGTCATTGCCACCCATGACCTCTCTCTCGTGGATGAACTGCAGGCAACCGTAGGGGTTTTATCGGAAGAACACCGGTTGGAAAAAACAGGAAACGCTGCAGATATCCTGGGAGATGAAGAACTCCTGCTCAGGGTCAATCTGATCCATGAGCATATCCACCGCCATGGCAATATGGCCCACAGGCACATCCATTCCCACTATCTCTTCCACAGGCATGAAAGTGAATAAAAAGGTTCTTGAGGATTTACCGTTCGCCCTGAGGCTCTCGAAGGGTGAACGGTATCATATCTAAAGCTGGAAGAGCTATATGCAAGGAAGGACTACCTGTAATTCTTCTCGCCGGCCCGGATCTCTATCTCAAGCGTATTTTCGCGGGGGGGAAGCACGCAGATAAATTTATCGTTATAGGCGCAGGAAGGATGGTAAGCTATATTGAAATCTAATTCCATCTTATATCCGGGGAGAATCTCAGCATCGATATACCTTCCTCCCTCATAAGTCCCTTTTCCGTTCGTCCTGTCCTTAAAAGGGATGAAGAGGTTATCGCTCAAAATCGATTTGTAAACCTGGAGGACATACTCCTTTCCGTTCATCTGGAAATGAAATTGTCCGTACCGGATATAGCGTTTATTGGTCCCCTTATTCGTCAGGAAGGTTGCATAATAATCCGGGTTATTGATGTGAAGGTTATACCGTTTAATCTGCCCGGAAAACGAATAATTGGAATTGAACGCATAGTATTTTATCCCCTTAAAAACCTTCTTCTCGCTGGGGGTAAGGGGGGAGCGCTGGTGATTCTTAAAGAAATCATCCCTCCCTTTTCTCCACTCCAGCACTGATTTCTCCTGCTGGGCCCTAAGGTCCGCCTTCTCTCCTTCTCCAGCCATTGGGAATCCTGAGAAAATTGACAAGATCAACAGGTTTAAAAATACGAGGAAGATCCCTTTATTCTTCATAAAAAACTCCCAATTTCTTTTTCATATTAACAAAAAGGGGGGGGTGAACGCAACCTGCCGGAAAGTCTTGCTGTTTCTAATATTTCAGAAACAGCTTCAAAATATTTCCCCTCCCCTTCAAGGGGGAGGAGTTAAGTTTTTGGATGTGTCAATTTTCAAATTTAAGATCTTTTGTTCTGAATTAAAGTTGATTTTCAGTTCTGTTTTATGACACGATGGGCGCAATGAAGAGAAATGAGATCCATGGCTACCTCTATATCTTGATCGGATCGACACTCTGGGGGATATCGAGCGTTGTCGCAAAAACCCTCTTTAACATCGGACTTCCCCCGGCTGAACTCATTCTTGTCCGGCTGACCCTGGCCACGCTCATCCTTTTTCTTTTCCTTCTTTTCTATAACCGGAGCAAGATCATCATCTCCCTGAAAGACTTGCCTTACTTCATCATCCTGGGATGGGTAGGCGTCACCGGAATGCAATTTTTTTATTATTATACGATCAGCCAGATTCATGTCGGACCTGCCATTCTCCTTCAATATCTTCAACCGGTCTGGGTCTCTCTTTATGCCTTTCTCTTTCAAAAGGAGCCCTTTCGGAAGGGAAAGATCGCTGCTCTGCTTTTAGCCGTGGCAGGATGTTACCTGGTTGTCGGTGGCTATCAGATTGATCTTCTCCGTCTAAATAAAGTTGGCATCATGAGCGGCTTGATTGCCTCTTTCTTCTTCACCTTCTATGCGCTTTATGGGGAAAGAGGATTAAAGAAATACGATCCGTGGACGCTCATCCTTTATGGGTTCGGATTGAGCGCAATAGGTTATATGGTTTTCGTCTCACCGGCGAAGATTATCAATGACGGGCATTCCTTCAAGGTCTGGATCGCCTTTCTCTATATCGCCATCTTCTCAACCCTGATTCCCTTTGGTTTCTACTTCAAGGGGATGGAGCGGATCCGGGCCACCCGGGCAAGCATCACTTCGACATGGGAACCCGTGGTGGCAGGGGTGGCCGCCTATTTTGTCCTGGGCGAAGTGCTTTATCCATTACAGGTGTTGGGCGGGATTGGCGTGATTGCTGCGGTTGTCCTTTTACAGTTGGCCCGGGAAAAAGATTCGCCTTCAACTCCACTCGAGATCCGCCAGAAAGAGTGAAAAACCACGCAGCAGAGCTGCGAGACGTTCTAACCTAAAAATATTTCTTCCCCTCCCTTGATGGGAGGGGATTGAGGGGAGGGTGACGGAATTTCCCATATTCCCCCTCACCCCTACCCCTTCCTACAAGGGGAGAGGGAGATTATTAAGGATATTTTCTCCCGATGTTTTACAAAATTCTCGCAGACGCTGTTGTTTTGTTCCATTTTTTATGGATCATCTTCCTCTTTCTGGGCGGCCTGGGAGGGAGGAGAAGCAGATTCGTAAAAATATCCCATCTCTCCGGCCTCGCCTTCGCCCTCATCATACAGATATTCGACTGGCTCTGTCCCCTCACCCATCTTGAGGCATGGTTGAGAGCTAAACATAACCCTGATCTTACTTATGCAGGGTCGTTCATCATTTACTATGCGGAGAGAATCGTTTATATGGAGATTTCCCAATCGATCATTCTCCTTTTCACCATCCTTCTTTGCGGGTTTAATGTCTTGTTTTATTCAAAAAAGAAATCACCTAAAGCATTGAAATAAACCGCCGTAGAGTATAAAATTCATTTTATGTTAACACCTTAGCTAATTGAAAAAGCAGTCTAATCCCCCTCACTCCCCCTTTGTCAAAAGGGGGAAACATTTTACCTCCCTTTGGCAAAGGGAGGTAGGGAGGGATTTTAAAAGTTTATTTCAAACTTCCCAATGGATACTTTTTATGGAAGAGAATCTCGATAAGCGTTTCGGAAAAGGTCGGAGAAAGAGATCTACCCCCGCTTTGACCCGATATACTTTCTTGGGACGAAGAAGGATGATGCGAAGAAAGATGGACAAACAAAGAGGAGGATATGTTGACCGCTATAGCTCATCCTTACTCTTCTTCCTGATCTCGATCGTTGGATTAAATGTTTTGGATGCTTTTTTCACAATAATGATTCTCGATCTGAAGGGATGGGAAGCTAATCCTGTTGTCCGTTCTGTCATCGACCTCTACGGAACAAAGTTTTGGATCTGGAAGTTTTTTATTGTCTCATTCTCTTTAGCCCTGTTATGCCTTCACAGCGGATTTAAGCTGGTCAGAGAAATGATCATTGCCATTAGCTGCTTATACACCCTGGTGGTGGCTTACCAGGTTTTCATCCTCCTTCACCTATGATGGCAGTTTTCCCATTGCCGAAGAAATCGACCCAAGGAGAAATAAATGCTCAAAATCTTTAAAAAGCTTGTAGAGATTCCCGGCGGAAGCGGATTTGAGGAGAAGGTGATCGAGTTTGTTTCAGCAGAGCTGAAAAAGAACCTTTCCGACGTCTCCATCGATCCCATGGGAAACGTGGTCGGAAAGACCGGAAAAGGAAGAAGATCTGTGATGGTCTGTGTCCACACGGATGAGATGTGTCTGCTTGTCAAGTATATCGATCCAAGAGGCTACATCTTCTTTGACCTTAACGGAATGTTCGACGAGAGGGTATTGCTAAGCACAAAGGTGGATATCTGTACCGACAAAGGAATCTATAACGGGGTAGTCGGAGTGAAAAACCGGCATCTGATGAGCCCTGAAGATCTGAAACGTCCTATTTCCGTCTCTGAGCTCTGGATCGATGTGGGAGGGGAGAGTGCGGAGGAGGTGAGATCATGGGGTATCGAGATCGGCGATCCTATTGTCTATCATCCAAATTTTCAATCCATCGGGAAGGACACCATCATCAGCAAGGCGATTGACAACCGGGCCGGCTGCGCCATCCTCATCGATCTGGCAGAAAGGATGAAAAAGGAGAAAATCGATTATCAATTATTTCTGGTGGCCGCGGTTCAGGAGGAAGTGGGTTCCAGGGGAGCCAAGGTTGCGGCACAGGCTCTCGAACCGGACATGGCGATCGTGGTCGATACTGTTCCTGCGGCTGATCCGATCACTCCTCCTCAACTGACCACGGATGAGTGCGGAAAAGGACCGGTCATCCGATCCATGGATGTCAATGCCCTTGGACAAGGAACGATCTATTCAAAAAAGATCAGGCAGCGCCTCATTTCAACAGCCGTAAAGAATAAGATTCCTCACCAGAAGGATATCTTCCGGACATGGACGGATGCTTCCACGATCCATACTTCGGGAAAGGGGATCCCCTGTGGCGGGATTTACATCCCCCGGCGATACAGCCATTCGCCGGCGGAGTTAATCAAATGGTCTGATGTGGAGAAAACAGCGGACCTCCTCTATCTTTTTTTAAAGGACCTTCGCTCCTCAGATATTAGTGATTTGATCCGTAAGGTGTAGCGCCCTCATTAATTGAGGGCGGGATAGACTACGTCGGCAATGAATGCCGACGCTACAGTTTTATATTCTCTATATTCCATGGGTTAGGTTTTATCGTAATCCGTCTTCTTTTTTGGCTTCTTCTTTTTTTAAGCCGCCAATTCTTGCGTGAGGTCTGCCTGAATCCGTGACCACGATGGCAACGAGGATCTCATCGGATCGGGGGGCGTCGGGGACTCTCACGGTCATGGCATCGAAATGAGTGCGGACAAAGGCGGCATCTTTGTAATGGAGCGGCACATCGATCTCTGTCCCCGGGCCTCCCATCTTCTTGGCCGATGGAATAATGGCTTTCCCTCCGCCGACTGCTTCTCTCAAAGGTGTCCCGAGTTTGGGATGAAGAATGGCCGCGGCATGTTCTAACTCGCCATCCACTCCCACGACGGCTGCCTTTCCGTAACTCTCAGCATTTTTAGCCGGTATCTTCAATGCTTCGACAGCCTTCCTCCCCAGGATTCCCCCTAACTCTTCACCGATATCGATCAGTTCATCCAATTTCTCAACATACTTCCCTGCAAAGGGATTCTTAATCACGGCCACAGCAGCAGCCTTCCGGGTCGGAGGATCAACCTTTTTTCCTCCTTCCACAACCGTCTCTTCCACAAGGGTGACGTATTTTCGGACTTCCATCTTTTTACCTCCGATGAATTAATATCCAAATTCAAAATTGATGGAATCGTAAAAAGTCGACCAATGGCACTATGTCATTCTGAGCAAAGCGAAGAATTTAATATTATCAATGCATTTTTGATCCTTCACTTCGTTCAGGATGACAATGAGGGACTTTTTACGAGATCATCAAAATTACAAATCCCAAATAAATTCTTGTGTATCGTCGGCATTTATTGCCGACGATATCCTCGGTCGCCCCCAGTAAATGGGAGCGCTACAATTAATAAATTCCTAATCCCAATTCTTACAATTTTCTTAACCAAGGACTCAAAGAATTTGTCCAGACTGCTTTCCCTTGTAAAGCAATTAAGGCTCCTTGGATCAAACCTTTCTGTTGGATCGAATATGTTTTTAATAGACCATTGCCCAATGCTTCCCCAATCTTTTCCTGGGACAATTTTTCTGCTTTGACGGTAATCCATTCACCGGCGATATCCGTATCGGGATATATTCTTTCAGCAGGGGTTCTGGTGATATTGGGATCATCCACATTGGTCAAATTCCCAATGACGGTTGCCGCAGCGTCAGCCAGTGAAGCCTTCTCTGCGAGCACCGTTGCCGCTGAAGCAATGCCCTTGGTAAAACTTCTCCCGCCAAGGCCACTTGTCGCCACGCCCCTTATTCCCATGGCGGAATCGATTGAAATAAGATAGGTAGGTTGTTTTGCAGTGATTTCTGTTTTTACTCCCACTCTTGCCACTTCCCCTTCCCTTAACCGGATGGCAATGTCCCCTCCATTGTCCACGATGACCTTCGTCCCACCCCTCCTGAAGATAAAATCAGCAACCATCTCAGAGGCTGTTCCGGCGACAGCCGCGAGAGGAGTTAAATCCGGCTCTCCGATTCTTTGGGTCGCCTCAATCATTCTTCGGACAATCTCAGGATAAATATCCTTCATCTCCAGGGTCACACTTTTTCTCTTTATAACAGGGAGACATTTCGCTAAATCTTCGAGAAGACTCATGGCCAGATGAGCCCCCTCTTCCGCAAATTTGGTGAGAGGCTCTCCATGTTCAGAGACACTGATGAACATCCGCATTGGGCCATAGTCCACGAGAACGGTTCCATTGGGTAAAACCTGGATAGGATCATGTGAGTATATTTTCCCGGCCAATTGCATTCTCATATCAGCTAAATCGTAACAACTGTTGGAATACACTTTTTAAAATCCCTCCCCGCCTCCCTTTGCCCTCCGGGGCAGAAGCCCCTCTGGGTCGGAGACTAAAGGGAGGAGAAAATCCCCCCTTTTCTTAAGGGGGGTTCGGGGGGATTATGTTTGGGTATTGGTTATTTATTTCTTTATCTCCTTCAAAACCTCTTTCAGTTTCCGGATCCTCTTTTTGTGCCCCCCTATCTCCAGATACTCTTTCAATCTCATGGTATATTCGAGAGGAACGACCATTGCAGGAGTCGGCACATAGGTGAAGGCTCTAACCATCACCTTCTCAACGTCGACCATAAATGTGATCCCGCCTCCAGGCAGGATATAAGTCGGCGCTCCACCCACGGTCAACTTTGCCCGGTTTTGATGAATGGCCTGGTTAAGCTTAACCGGAATCTTCGTAACCCCTGCCCTGGCGCTGCCGCCTGAACCGCCAATAAAAACAGCGGAAACCCTTGACGGCTGACAGTTTGAGGCAATCGCATCCACTGCCATTTTCGCTTTCGGGGTCAATTCAATCCGGGTAAACTTTCCATCCTTTCCGAGACGAAACATGGCTGCCCTTTCGGCTGTCGTCTCGGTGATCAGGACGGTCATTCCGGGTTTAGCGATTCTTGGTTCAATCCCTTCGATGATCTCGAGGGGGTTTTCAACGGATGTGCCTCCCCAGCCCCGGCCATGTTCTCCAAAATATCTTCCCGGTGTAGAACGCCTTGCCTTCACCCTTATCCCGCTATATTTGGCGCCCAATTCCTTGCCTGCGGCGTGTTCTGTGAATTGTCCGATCAGGTGAGCGTCGAGGACGATCACTTCATCCGCCGCATCTAAAAATTGCCTGCCAAAGAGACCCATGGAAGCGCTGCCACACCCCGCCCTCATCTTCTTCCCTGTCTTACCATCAATGACAGGGGCCTTCCCCACCTGGAGAACCAGTTCAGCGCCATCCTCCACATTAAGATGGACCTCTTTCCGGTTCGCAATGTCAACGATGAGTTTCGCCATAGACATACCATTCTTGTCGGTTAAAAGGTTGACGCCTCCCAAAGAAAGAATCTTCGAGCCATATTCCTCTGTGCAGAGATGCCCCACCCTCTTTTTCCCGACCCGGACAGGCGCGCCTTCGCTGCCCATATGGAGATCCGTATCGACTTTCACCTTAATGCCGCTGTAACTCAACGGCGCCTCTGTGACGACAGTGACGACATCGATTCCTTTCAACCGGGATTGGACAATATATGGGGCGGGTTTGGTGTCGGGGTAAGTGGTCCCGGCTCCGATGCCTGTGATCAATGGCCTTCGGATGACTTCTTCATGATCTTCACCGACGATCTCCTTGACATCTTCATAAGATTGAAGCGAAATGTTCCGGACGAGCGCCCCATCCAAATTGACGAATCGTTGGCATGCTCCTGTATTGCCAGCCATAATGGTGCAAGAGATTGGGCAGGACGGGCATTGAATGGTCTCTGCTTTTGGCTCTGGCTCAGGTGTAATAGCGTCTGCTGGACAGACCTTAGTGCAAGCTTTGCAATCCACACAGATGTCAGAGATGGATGCCTTTTTCTTCTTTCCTTTTTCCTCCATCAGGGTGATGGCTGAAAGAGGACAGGTTTCCACGCACAATCCGCATCCGATACAGGTTTCCCAATCAACAATCATCTTTCAAACCTCTCGTGAAACGTGAGACGTTAGGTGTAAGGTGTTTTTTTTCACCTTTCACCTTACACCTTGTGCCTCACGCGTTACCACTTATGATTTTTCGGTTGGGGGGCGGTGTATTCCGGCTCACCCCGATCTTCATTTGGCCATCGATCAAAACAGCCGCAATCCCGGGGATATCGCCTGCCTCAATCGCAGAGAGGGCATCTTTGCCTACCGAACCCATGGGAGTATCCATGATGATCAGATCTGCCTCTTTTCCAACCTCAATCACCCCCCTGTTCAATCTATAAACCTTTGCTGTATTGCCTGTTGCCATGGCAATGGCCTCTTCTGCTTTCACACCACAGAGGGAGGCAAGGAAGTTGATAACCCTCAGAATCCCCAGAGGGATCACACCGGTTCCGGAAGGGGCATCATTGCCAATGATGATCCGTGGATATGCCTTCACCTCTTTTATGATCTTCATCACATCCACAATCATTTTTGAGTTCCCGCAGTGGACGATCTCCAAGGTCAGAGAGGTCTTTCGAACCAATTTTTCTGCCTCGGCGAGGGAAACCGCAGTGGGACCTCCATTGATATGGGAGACGATATCCGGATCGGTTGCGATCACATCATCAGCGGAAACGGTAGCGCTTCCGGGAATGGAAGTTCCTCCCGTATGCATCATCACCACCATTTCATACTTCTTCGCCCACTTGACCATAGGGGCCGCTTCCTTCGGACTTTTTACCCCTCCTAAACCAATCTCTGCCACCACACGAACACCCTCTCTTGCCAGTTCCTCAAAATCCTTCTCCTGAAGGCCCGGCTCAAGGATGACGCTTCCGCCAAGCACCTTCACACCTGCGGGTCTTGCGCCGGCAAAGGATTTAGCGGCAAGGATAGCCAGAGCCTTTGTTCCGGCCACATCCTTCGGCCTCCCGGGAAGGTGGACCTCTCCCGCAGAAATGGCAGTCGTTACGCCCCCGTGGAGAGAGGATTCGATGAAGTCAAGCATCTTCTGTCGTGGTGTGAAATCTCCGAGGACGGGATGGCAGTGGGAATCGATCAACCCCGGAGTCACCGTCATTCCTCCCACATCCATCACCTGCTCGATCCCTCTATCATCAAGTTCCTTCTCCTTGCCGATTGCTTGAATCAACCCTCCCTCAATCATCAGGGCATCCGCATTCAAGAGAGGATTGGAAATATCCCCTGAAACCATCGTCCCGATATTTTTGATCAACAATTTCGTCATTAAAAACCTCCATCATTAAGTAATATGGTTCATCATGGTACTGAAAGGATAACCTCTCTTACCCCCCCTCATCCCCCCAATCTAACGCCCCCTCCACTCTCCCCCTCTTAAATTAAGAGGGGGAAGGGGGAGTTATAAGGGGGGAATAGAGGGGGGTTACACTGATTACTGATCACTGATTACTGCCTTCTTCTTTCGAACTGCTTCCAACACTCTTTCCAGGTTGGCAGGAAGTTGATATATTCTCTCTCCAATGGCATCTGCGATGGCATTCAAAATGGCCGGCGCGCATGGAATGAGGGCCGGTTCTCCCACGCCTTTCGCTCCAAACGGGCCACTGGGCTCATGCTCTTCAACAAGAATTGGAATCACCTCCGGAATATCTTTTGATGTCGGAATGAGGTAGTTAACAAAAGAGGCCATCCCTCCCGGAACATACTCTTCCATCAAAGCGAACCCCATCCCCATTGCAACCCCGCCAGTGATCTGACCCATCACATTCTTCGGATGGATTGCTCTTCCGACATCGTGACTTGCCACCACCCGGATCACTTTCACCTTACCCGTCTCTGTGTCCACCTCCACCTCGGCTAAATGAGTTGCGAAGGCATAGGTGGCATAAGGCGCTCCCTGCCCTGTCTTTGGGTCGAGCTTTGTCGTCTCAGGATCGAAGATTCCTTCACCCCTGAGGATTTTCCCGCTTCGCTTAGCCACCTCCCACACTGGAAGAGAGGTGGTCAGGCAGGTTCTGGATTTAACCTTACCCTCTTCATAAAATAGACCCTTTTCATCCACGCCCAGAAGTTGACTCGCCTCTTTGATCGCCTCCTGTTTTATATTTTTTATGGCATTCAGGATCGCATTCCCGGAGATATAGGTCTGACGGCTCGCGGAAGTGGCCCCTGCGTCCGTCGTCAGAGCGGTATCCGCGCGAATAAGCCGGATCTCCCTTAATGGAATCCCCAGGGATTCAGAGGCGATTTGGAGAAAAACGGTATCGGAACCCTGACCGATATCAGCCGCGCCCGAGAAAAGACGAACCTCTCCATTCGGATCGATCTCCATCTGGGCGGTAGAAGGGTTTGCCACCCCCGTATTGCCTATCCCATACCACATTGACCCTATTCCGATTCCTTTCTTCATGTAGGGTCGCTCAGGATCGATTTTTACGATGGGATGACGATCCTCCCACTCTTTCACCTTTCTTAGAGTCTGCCCGATTCCGATGCTTGCTACCAGTGTCTGTCCGGTCGCTGTCTCCGAACCCGCGGTCAGCGCATTCTTAAGCCGGATTTCAATAGGATCCATCCCCAGGGCCTGGGCCAGGAGCTCCATTTGCGACTCGTGAGCAAAGGCCATCTGAGGAACTCCGAATCCCCGCATGGCGCCTGACCATGGATTATTCGTATAGGCCATCCGGCTCCTCACCTTAACATTGGGTATCTCATAGGGACCTGTGGCATGAACCGCAGACCGAATCCCTACTGTGGCGCCATAAGAGGCATACGCTCCTGTATCACCTAAGATTTCAACCTCTATGGCAGTCAATTTTCCATCCTTCTTCGCACCGCTCCTGTACCGTATTTTCAAGGGATGCCGTTTGGATGTGACCTGGAAAACCTCCTCCCGTGAGTAAACGATCCTCACCGGTCTTTTCAGATGAAAGGCAGCAAGGGCCAAAAAGCATTGAACCGTGATATCGAGCCTTCCACCGAATCCTCCTCCGGTTGCAGACTGGATGATCCTCACCCCCTCCAGGGGAAGGGCAAGAAATGCGGCAACCTCTTTTTGATCGTAATGGACATTCTGTGTTGGGCAGACCACGGTCACCCTTCCCTTTTCATCAAGATAGGAAATGCCCGCATCCGGCTCCATATAGGCATGGTCAACCCAGGTTGTTTCATAGGTCTCCTCGACAGTAACATCAGCCTCTTTAAAACCCGCATGGACATCGCCCTTGATGATGTGAAATTCTATGAGCAGGTTTCCGTTTTGATGAATCAGGGGAGCATGGGGTTTGAGCGCCTCTTCAGGATGGCTTACGGAGGGAAGATCTTCGTAGAGGACAGCGATCTTCTTGGCGGCTTCTTCCGCCGCTCCGATCGTTCTTGCCGCAACCAGCGCCACAGGATCACCGATAGACCTCACCCGATCCGGCGCAAGGACGGGCTGGTCTTTTGTGATCGTCCCGATTGAATTTCTTCCGGGAATATCCTTTGCTGTAAAAACCCTCTCAACGCCATCCACTTTGCCGGCCTCTCTTGTTTCAATGCTTACAATTTTAGCATGCGGCCTTGTGCTCCGGACAACTCTCAACTGGAGGGGACTGTCGGCAGAAAGGTCTGCCCCAAATGTTGCCTGCCCCAGAACCTTCTCCAGTCCATCCACTTTTGGGATTTCAACTCCTACCTGTTTCATCCTGACCTTCCAGCGCCCTTCGCATTGCTCTCAGGAACAGGGCTTCCACTACGGGCGCTTTATACGGGGCAGAGGGCCTTATTCCGCTCCGCCGGATCATCGCTTCTGAGACTTTCCGTGATGCTATTCTCAACACCTCCTCATCAGGAGATTTACCTTTTAAAAATTCTTCCACATCTGACAATCCCTGAGGGGTCGGCAAAATTGCTCCCGGAGCGATCCGTATGTTCTGGATCTTCCCTTCCTGAACCTGGAGAAGGAGAGCGATACTCATTCTGGCAATGGCCATGGCCTCTCTCCTTGCCAATCTGATAAAACCGCTCCTTATATCTTGAGAAAGTTTCTTAAAAGATACTCCAACCAGGATTTCGGAAGGTTTCAGACTGGTTTCATAGGGTCCTTTCACGAGTTGGGCCACAGGAACGTTTCGCTCTCTATCTCGAGAGATAACCTTCCCGATGGCATCCAGTACAATTAAGGGCGGAAGGGTGTCAGCCGCCGGAGAACCATTGACGATATTTCCTCCGATTGTTCCGAGATTTCTGATCTGTGGAGAGCCGATCTCAGAGGCGGCCTTTGATAAGACGATTCCGTATTGCCTCACCAGAGGAGAAGAAGCAATCTCCGAATGGGTAACAGCAGCCCCGACGGACAGGGTTTCATCTGTCTCTTCAATTCTCCGGAGCTCCTTCAGGGAGGTGATGTCGATCAGCAGGCTTGGGTTGGAATCTCCATTCCGAAGGCCGATCACCAGATCGGTCCCCCCAGCGATGATCTTTGCCTTTCCATGAGCTTCCTGGAGGAGATCGCAGGCTTCCTGAAGGGTTTTGGGAGTCTTATAGTCGAAAGAAGGAATCATTATGCTTTCTGTTTGAGGCTGGAGGTTTGAGGACCATTTCATTTGAGGCAAAACACCTATGATCTTTAGCCTCAAGTCCTCCGAGGAGGACGCTCCTCTAACCTCTATCCTCTAACATCTTTATCGATGGCTTCGATTGCTTCGATAATCTGCTGGTATCCTGTGCAACGGCAGAGGTTGCCTGAAATCGCTTCCTTGATTTCATCTTGAGTCGGATGAGGATTCTTATCCAAAAGAGCCTTGGAGGAAATCAACATTCCCGGGGTGCAAAAGCCGCATTGGACTGCACCATGCTCAATATAAGATTTTTGTAAAGGATGGAGTGCATCCCGACTCCCGAGCCCCTCAACAGTGAAGACACTCCTTCCATCTACTTTAGGCGCTAAGACAAGGCAAGCATTGACCGGCATTCCATCTAACAGGACGGTGCAGGCTCCGCATTCCCCAATGCCGCACCCTTCCTTCGTTCCCGTCAGGCCTAACCTCTCGCGAAGAAGCCGCAGAAGGGTCCAGTGAGGAGGGACCTCCACCTTGACCATCTTTCCGTTTATGGTGAACTTAATGGTTATCTCCATCGTTTATATCAAACTCAGCCGCTGAAAGGGTTGAGGACCGCTTCGCTTGAGGTTAGAGGTAAAATCTTCCTGCCTCATACCTGAAGTCCCGTTTTACGAGACCCTCCTCAAACCTCCAACAATATTTTATTTTTTGGAATATTTCATCGCAAATCCATCATCCAGTGTCTTGGCCGTTCCCTGGAACGAGGAATGCCACCGGCTGATGATCACTTTCTTGTCCGTATAGAAATCAATCGCCTCATTGGCGCGGCCCCGGATATCGCCATACATCGAAATCTTTCTCCCACCGACAGGAAAATAGGCAATAGGAGCAGGAGTCCCGATATTGATCCCCACCTGACCCACATCGACCAACCTTGCGAATTCTCGAGCCCATCCGCCATTCTCAGTGTAAATGTTTGCCGTATGGCCATAAGGACTCTGATTGATGATCTGAACACCCTCTGCAAGATCTTTCACCTTCTTGAGACAGCGAACCGGCCCGAAAACCTCCAGTTGAAAGAGGCGCATCTCCGGCTCCGCTTCTAAAACGGTCGGACCAAGAAAATATCCCTTTGGATACTTATCCACTTTTGCGTTCCTGCCGTCGAGAAGGAGCTTTGCTCCATCTTTGATCCCCTGGTCCGCTTCTTTTAAGATCTCGTTTAAAGCCTCTTTGGAGACGACCGGCCCCAGGGTTACCCCTTTATCCATGCCATAACCCAGGACCAGTTTTTTGGAGAGATCGAGGAACTTCTCTTTGACCTTCTCATAAATCTTCTCAACGGCCAATACATTCGATACGGCAAAACAACGCTCACCCACATGGCCGAAACAGGAATCGACCACATTCTGCATCACCTCATCGATGATGGCATCCTCGGCAATCAGGACATGGTTTTTCGCTCCTCCCTGACATTGAGCCCTCTTGTTATGATGAATGGCCGTCTTATAGACGCGCTCTCCCACCTTCGAAGAGCCGACAAATGAAACCCCTGCTGTCCCGGGATGGGTGACCAGAGCTTCGCCCACCCCGCTCCCGGAACCATGGAGAAGGTTGAGGACTCCTCTGGGAAAACCGCACTCCTCGGCAATCTCAATGATTCTGGTAATCGTCATCGGGCAGAGGCGGCTTGATTTCACGATGGCCGTATCGCCTGCGGCGAGGGCCCATACAAAGTAGAGGGCGATCATGGCAGGAAAATTGAAAGGAGGAAGAAATACGAAAGCCCCGAGCGGCTCCCGAATATACATCGTATCGACTCCAGTCCCCACATCTTCTGCATGGCTCCCCTTCAGAAGTTCCGGTCCCGCACAGGCATGCTCCACATATTCCATGGCCCGGATGATCTCTCCCCGGGCATCTGCCAGGGTCTTTCCGTTTTCATCCACAATCAATCTGGCTATCTCGTCCTGATGTTTCTGGAGTTTTTCATGAAAATCGAAGAGAAATTTTGCGCGCCGGGGCGGAGGCGTCGTCCTCCATGACCAGAAGGCTTCCTGGGCGATCCTCACCGTCCGGTCAATTTCGTCGGGGGTGGTCTCCGGACAGAGGGCAATCACCTCATCCGTAGCCGGATTTCTCACTTCCAGCCACCGATGGGCCTTTGACTCCACCCACTGTCCATTGATGAAATTTTTGAGTCTCCTCGGTTCCATCGTCGATCCTTTCTGTGTCAAATTGTTTAGAAACTTAGTCTTCGGCAAGGGTTATGGTAAAGACGCCTGTTTTGTAGTTGGGTTAGGTCATCGGTCTATAACCCCTTGACTTTGCCCAAACAGGCTTCCTAACCGTAACCCAAACACCATCTTCACCCTTTACCTCCCCATCATATTCGGGAGAAAAAGGGCGATCTCCGGGTATACCGTTATGAGAAAAGTGACAAACAAAATAGCGATCAAAAAAGGCAAAGCCCCCTTAAACACTTCTTCGAGAGGCGCATCTTTGGCGATGCTGGCGACCGTAAACACGCAGAGGCCCATAGGAGGTGTGATCAAGCCTGCCCCCATCATCAGGACACAGACGACCCCAAACCATATTGGGTCAAAACCGAGTTTCAGAATGACGGGGAATATCACCGGAAGGGTCAAGATCATCATGGAGATGGCATCGAGGAAACAACCAAGGATCAGATAAATGAAGACGATGATTGCTAAGATGATATATTTTGAAACAGGCAGCGCACCAATCCATGTAGAAACTTTCATCGGGATCATGGAAAGGGCCAAAAAATAACTGAAGACATTGGCGCTCGCCACCAGGAAAAGAACCATGACGGACACACGGACAGCTTCAAAAAGAGTCGAAAGGAGTATTTGTCGGGTCAACTTCTTCTTCCAGATCGCCATCGCAAAAATTAAGGTTGCTCCAACCCCGGCCGCCTCATTGGGAGTAAACAGGCCGGTATAAATGCCGCCGATGACCAGTAGGAAGATGACGACGGTTTCCCAGATCCCTTTCAGGGCAGTTATTTTTTCTTTCCAGGACACTCCTTCGGGACTGCTCAGAGCTGAATTGGGACTAAATTTCACCCAGACATATAAGATCCCTATAAAAGCGCCTGCGAGAATGAGGCCAGGGATCATACCGGAAATGAGAAGCTTTCCGATGGACTGTTCCGAAAGCATGCCGAAGATCACAAAGCCAAGGCTCGGAGGAATAAGAAAATCAATGGTGGCTCCAGCTGCTATTGTTCCAGCCGCCAACCTGGGAGAATAATTGAATCTTCTCATCTCGGGATAAGCCACCTTTCCAAAAGCGGCTGAAGATGCAACCGATGAACCTGAGATAGCAGAAAATCCGGCAATGGAGGCAATCGTTGCCATCCCAAGCCCCCCGGGAAGTCTCCGAAGCCATTTATCAAAAGTATCGTAAAGGTCACTGCTGATGCCTGAAATCTCTGCATAGCTGCCCATGACGATGAAAAGAGGAATAATGGTATAGGGGTAGTGGGAAGACGACTCATAGACAGCCCTTGCAATCAAGGGGAGTGCGGCTTTGATTGAGGCGAGATAGGTGATTCCTAAAAACCCAACGGTCATCAAAGAAAAAGCGATGGGTACTCCGATCAGCAATAAAAGAAAGAGTAAGCAGGTGCCAAGAATCCCAACCACGACAGGGTCCATCAGGATGGCCTCCCGGCAAGTTTTTTTATAGATTCTCCGAAATCAATAAGAAGTTCGAGACAGGTTGAAAAAGCAGCAATGGCAACCAGGAGCCGAAAGGGATATTGAGGAACTCTCAGCATGTCTGAAACAGTCCGTTCTTCTATTCCTACGACCCATCCCTGCCAGGCCAGGATGGAAAAGATAGATAAGCCGATGAGGGTGCTGATCATACCGAAAACCACCTGGACAGGATGGGATAGCTTAGAAGTAAGGAGAGAAACGGCTACATGGGCTTTTACCTGCTGAGTATAGGCAAGCCCCAGGAGAATAACAACTGCTAACATATATTGAGACAATTCGATCGTGCCGGGGATGGGGCGGTTGAACAAGTCCCTTGAAAGAACATCGGCCGCTGTGATGAGCATCAAAGGTATAAGAAAAATCCCGCTCACTCCTGCGATCAAACGATTAACCGATTGTATCCCCTTCTTGCCTTTTCCCAACCACCCCATCCCGGCATTGACCTCCTTATCTCCTGCTCAATGTTAAATACTAACACCAAAAAGTCTGAGAATTTATCTCTAATCCCGCGAAGCGCGGGAAAATGTTTCTAAAAAATCTCCCCTCCCCTCGAGACTGTGTCGTAATGTCATTCTGAGGCGATAGCCGAAGAATCTCTATGATCGATTCAGTTGAAATCATTAGATTCTTCACTTCGTTCAGAATGACAAACATCCCAATTCACACATTGCGACACAGCCTCTCGGCGGGAGGGGATGAAGGGGAGGGGGGACCAAATGGTCTCTATTTTGTCCACCCCCACCCTAACCCTCCCCCGTCGAAGGGGGAGGGGATCATTGGGAAATTTCAAATATCTTTGGATAGAATTTTTCAGGCCCATTCGCGCGGGAAGGCTACAACCTTAACGCCTCTCTTCTCGCATTCCTGATTGTACATCTTGACAACCTCTTTGGCAGGAAGTCCTTTTCCCTCCAGGTCGGCCACCCACTTCCTTGTCACCTCTCTGAAACTTTCATACCAGCGCTCCGCCTCATCCGAAGGAAGATTGAAAAGGGTCACTCCCTTGTCAGTAATCTCCTTCATCATGACCTTGTAAACTTCCCGGTTTAATCCTCCAGTCGTCTTGAACGGATTGTGGCTCACCGATTCGATGATCTTCTTCTGGTCATCCGGCAATTTTTTCCAACTATCGAGATTCATGACCACGCCTTCTGTGACACACCCAAAGGTCGCCACCACGCCATGTTTGGCCACCTCATGAAGTTTAAAACCCAAAACCAGAGGGGGACAGGTCACCAGTCCATCAATCGTCCCTGTCTCGATGGCCAGGTAGACATCGCCTAAGGGCATAAATACAGGTTCTGCGCCCAGGGCCTTGATATAATGTGTTTGATGACCGCCGGGTGTCCTGATCTTCATTCCCTTGGTGTCGGCTAAAGAGCGGACCGGTTTTTTCGTCCACAGAAAAGACTGGATGCAACCGTTCAATTCGATCATCTTCACATCTTTAAACTCCCTGTTAAGGATCCGGTCATACATCGCATTTCCAATGTCCGTGGCAAGATCTTTCCCATCGACCCAGGCCGCTAAAGAAAGGACATCCGAAAGGGGAAAGCGACCCGGCGTCCAGGTGGCCGTGAAGTAGCCCATGTCCGAAAGACCTTTCGCCACAATATCGAAATGCTCCGGTCCTTTGCCCAAGGCTCCACCGGCATACAGGGTAGAGGTGATCTTGCCTCCGCTTCTCTTTTTCAATTCCTCTAACATTGGCTCCCAGACGGTCTTCGCCTCACGACCCACAGGAGGGTGCCAAGTGCTAAATCGAATATTCGTAGCCTGAGCGTAGGCCAACTCGTAAATTCCTACGCCAGCCCCCAATGCTACACCACCGATGATTGAATTTTTTAAAAAATCCCTTCTCGTCGTCCCGTCACACATGTTTCACTCCTCCTTTTGATTTATTTCTCCCACCCTCTTAAAGCGATATATGAGTGGGAATCGATAATGCTTTTGTTTTACCCCGTTAGAAATAATGCCCCGCTGCTCCCTCCGGGCCAGAGGCCCTCTGGGCCGGCGGCTGCAGCGGGGTTACATTCTAAATAATTCCGGGTTCCGCCCCGTAGGGGGCTCTACCCCGGAGGGCGGGGTTTAATGCCCCGCTGGAATTTCTAACGGGGTTTACTAAAATTTGACCAACGCTGAGGTCCCCTCAATGAAAAGTAGATATATTTTCATTATTACCCAATTCTCACTTTTTCCACAAGAGGTATTCCATTTTTATATTCGAGAGGGATCGAAAGATGTTTCCCTTGACTTGGCGATTCTCTTTATCTAGTACGGTGAGCAATTCCTTTACCTTTTTTCTTTTTGATTTTCCGGAAGCGGGGCACCCACACGGAAAGTAAGGGAGACCCATCTCCTTCGCAAACCGCTCAATCTTCTTCTCCTCGATAAGGGCCAGAGGCCGAATGAGGGTTATCTTTCCTTTAAACAGAGTTTGAAGGGGAAGCATGGCGCTGATCTCTGCGCTGTAGAAGATGTTCAGCAGAAAAGTCTCGATGATATCGTCTTTATGATGCCCAAAGGCAATCTTGTTGCACCCGAACCGTTGTGCCAGAGAAAAGACCCGCTTTCTTCTCTCCCACGAACAGAGAAAGCAGGGATTTTCACGGTTGTCAGGGCCATTGGCCAATTCTGCGATCCGGGTGGGCTCAATGTGATAAGCTATTTTTTTTGCTTCGAAGAACTCTGTGAGCATGTCCGCTCCACTCGATTGGAATCCGAGGTCGACATGGACTGCAAGCAGCTCATAGTGAATCGGAACCCGCTTGGCACGCTCAGATAGAAGTGTCAGAAGAGTTAAGCTGTCTTTTCCGCCGGAAACACCGACCAGAATGCGGTCCCCATCCTGAATCATCCCGTAGCGGTGGATCGCCTTCCCCATCAAACTCCGAATCTCTTTTTCCCAGTAAGCCATTTCTTTCCCGTAAATCGTAAGTCGTGAGGGGTAAAAGGTTTTTTCAAAGATTTATCTTCACCTTACGCCTAACGCCTCACGCCTTTTAACGGACATCTATCACATTCAGAGCGTATTTTACAACCCTTCTTCCCCAAATGAACTAAAAGGGCGTGATACTCATTAAACAATCTTTGCTGATGCGGGAGATGGTTCATAAAGAGGTTCTGAATCTCTTCATACGTAGCCTTTTCTGAGACGATCCCATGCCTTGAGAGAATCCGTCTGGTATAGGCATCAACAACGAATATGGGCTTTTTAAGACCATAGAGGAGAATGCTATCTGCGGTTTCCGGTCCGATTCCCTTAATCCGGAGAAGTTTTTCCCTCAATGCTCCCGGTCTTTCTCTCTTCATCTTCCCTAAGTCCCCATCATATTCCTCGAACAAGAAGTTTACAAAAGATTTCAACCGATCGGCTTTGATCCGAAAGGTGCCGGATGATTTGATCAGTGAAGCCAATTTTGATTTTTTAAGGCGATAGATCCCTTCCGGATTTAATACTTTCTTCTCTTTCAGTTTATGAATGGCCTTCCCCACATTCTTCCATGAAGTATTCTGGGTGAGAATCGCCCCGACCATTACCTCAAAAACCGTTTCTCCAGGCCACCAATGACGAGGACCATAGGCCTTATAGAGCTTTCGATAAATGTTCATGAGGAGTCGCTGCATGAATTTTTACCCGTAGCCTGATCTTCTGGAAAAATGGAATGGTGGAATGATGGAATAACGACTCAAACAAGACGAATCTTAATTTTCTTGCCCAATATTCCAATATTCCAGTATTCCAACATTCCGTTACTCATCTCATTTCATCCTCTTCTTAAACCTCATTGAACTCAATGTAATCATCACCCCGCCCAGAACAACCAGGGCCAGCATCTGGGGCCACAGAACATCCAGCCCAACTCCTTTAAGAAAGGTTCCCCGGATGATGGTCAGAAAATATCGTAGTGGGTTGATATAGGTAATATACTGAAGCCACTCCGGCATATTCTCCAACGGGAAGGCAAACCCCGAGAGAATAAATGCAGGATTCATAAAAAAGAATGTCGAGATCTGCGCCTGCTGCTGGGTCAATGAGATGGTGGAGATAAAAAGCCCGATGCCCACGGAACTTACGAGGAAGAGGAGATTTCCCAGGAGGAGCACGAGAGGGTTTCCGCGGAGGGGAACCTCAAACCAGAATACTCCAATGAAGGCAATCATCACCACATCGATTAAACCGATTAAGGCAAAGGGGAGCGTCTTCCCCACAATGAGCTCCCAGGGACGGATGGGTGTGACCATGATCTGCTCGAGCGTTCCGATCTCCCGTTCCCTTACAATAGCCTGAGCGGTCAGAATCATGGGAAGAAGAAAGGCGATGGTGGCGATGACTCCGGGGACATAAAAATAACGACTTTCAAAATTGGGGTTGAACCAGACCCGATGTTCCAGCTCCACCCCCGCCTCTTCAAAGTCCCTCATCCCTTCCCGGTTAAGCCTCTTCACCATCATTTCCGTTGAATATTCGGAAAGAATCCGGCTCACATATCCCAGGGCAATCATGGCCGTATTCGATTCCGTCCCGTCGACGATGATCTGGATGGTCGCCGTGTCGCCTTTTTTTAATTTCTGCGAAAACCCGCTCGGGATTTCGAGGCTGAGGGTGATCTCCCCTTTTTTAATGAGCGCCTCAATCTCTTTGGGGGTCTGAGGATAAGAAATCATTTTGAAATATTTCGAACTTCTGAACCGGCCAGTGAGGTCCCTGGAGTCCACACTTTGATCCAGGTCCCTGATCGCCGTGGTGATATTTTTCACGTCAAGGTTCGCTGCATATCCGAAAACGATGAGCTGGAAAATGGGCGGGAAGATGAGTGTGATTCTCATCCGCTTATCCCTCAGAACTTGAATCAGCTCTTTCACAAAAAGAAATCGAACCCGTCTAAACATAAAAACCTTTTGGAATGTTGGAATACTGGAATTTTGGAATATTGCAAAAAATTAAAATTAGTCTTGTTTGTGTCATTATTCCATTATTCCATCCTTCTTTTTATTTTTTACCTCAGCTCTTTCTTAAAAATTCTCGTCGCTACGAGAATTCCTGACAGCCCGATTCCGATTAAAACAAGGGTCTCCCGCCAAAGAAAGGAGAAATCCGATCCTTTTAGGAAGATCTCCTTGACGATAGTCACATAATACCGGGGGGCAATTCCGTAAGTGATGATCTGAAGCCAGGAAGGCATATTCGAAATCACAAAGGTGAACCCTGAAAGAAGGAAGGTCGGAAGAAAACCGATGATCATGGCCATCTGGTTCGCTAAAAGCTGTGTTCTCGCAACCGCGGAGATGGTCAGACCCAGAGCCAGGGCCGAGATCAGGTAGATACAAGAGAGGAGGAGAAGGAGCAGCACGCTTCCCTTCAACGGAACCTGGAAAACCAGCCTTCCCATCAGAACAGCCAGCGCCAGATCCAGGAGGCCCAGAAAGAAATAGGGGAATAATTTCCCGATGATTAACTCTGCTTTCCGGACAGGAGTCGAGATGAGGAGCTCCATGGTCCCCTTCTCCCATTCCCTCACCACCACCTGGCCGGTGAGAAGGACTCCGATGATCGAAATGATGACGGCCACCAGCCCGGGGATAAAATAGTTTTTCGATTCCAGTTCTTCGTTAAACCAGATTCTTGTCCGCCCTTCCAGAGGCGTTTCCGGCCTCCTTCTGCCCATCCGTTCTATTTTTAAAAAGGTCTTTTCCTGTGTGTATTCCCGGGCAACGGCCTGGACATAACTGAGGATGATATTGGCTGTATTGGAATCGCTTCCATCCAGCACCGCTTGAACAGGAGCCTTCTTTCCGGCTTTTATCGTTCTGGAAAAGTCCCGCGGCAGGACGAGCCCCAGCTTAATGGCTCCCTCATCGATCAGCCGTTTCATCTCTCTCTCATCCTGGACAAAGGCCTGAAGGTCGAAATACGGAGACCCGCTGAACCGATGGATGAAGGAAAGACTCTCCTGGGTTCCATCATAATTTAGAACAGCCATCTTCACTTTTTTCACATCGAGTGTCACCGCATAACCGAAGAGCAGCATCAGGAGGGCGGGCATGAGGATCACCAGCCCCAGGCTTCTTGGATCGCGGTAGATGTGGATAAACTCTTTCCTGGCGATGGCCCAGGTTCGGGAAGGGCTCACCTCTTGTCCTCCCTTTCGACCAATGAGACAAAGACATCTTCGAGGGAAGGCCGGATCCATTCCAGCCTGCTCAATAGAATCCCCTGCCTTTGAAATAGCGTCTTCATCTCCTGTTCTAAGTCCATTCCTTCTTTACCGATCACATGGAGGCCATCTCCAAAGACAGCCGCCTCAGAGATCCAGGGCGTTTTCTTCAGAAGATCGAGAGCCGGTATCAGGGGATCGCACTCCACTTCCAGAACGCCCCGGGGGAGAGTCTCCCTCTTCAATTCCGTCGGGGTGCCGAGGGTGATGACCTTTCCCTGATAGATCAAAGCCAGCCGATCGCAATATTCCGCTTCATCCATATAGTGGGTTGTGACAAAAGAGGTGATTCCTTCCTCGGCCATCTGCTGGATCATGCTCCAGAAATTCCGCCGTGAAATAGGATCCACTCCCGAGGTGGGCTCATCGAGGAAGAGGATGGCAGGTTGATGGAGAAAGGCACAGGCCAGCGCAAGCCGCTGCTTCCATCCCGCAGCCAGCGTCCGGGTAATTCGATCCCCCTGTTCCTTGAGACCGGCCATTTCCATGACCTGTTCTTCCCTCATCTTTTGGGCAGAACCCGAAAGGCCATAGATCCCGCCGAAGAAATGAAGGTTTTCCATGACGGTTAAGTCCTCATAGAGGGAAAACTTTTGAGACATGTAGCCGATCACCTGTTTGATTTTCTCGGGCTCTTCGATGATATCAAACCCTGCCACTTTCCCTTTTCCTGAAGTGGGGATTAACAATCCACAGAGCATCCGGATGGTTGTCGATTTCCCGGCTCCATTGGGTCCGAGAAAACCGAAGATCTCCCCCTTCTTAACCTGAAAATGGACATGATCGACGGCGACAAAATCACCAAAGGTCTTGACGAGGTTTTCCACTTCAACGGCATAAGAATTCATAAAAACCTCAATGCAAATTGTAAAATTCCAAATCCCCCTCAATCCCCCTTTTTCAAAGGGGGAAGTATTTCACCTCCCTTTGGAAAAGGGAGGTGGGGAGGGATTTTATGAAGCCTTTTTCAAAGCGCTAAATTGATACAAATTCTTTAATTTTGAAATGCTAATTTTATATTTTCCATTTTACAATGATTATTGTTTATTCATCCTCTCTCTCACTATGGAGACAAAGGCGTCCTCAAGCGAGGGTTTAACGATCATGAGGTCGATAACGGCTATCCCTTTTGTTTTCAGAATCCCCCGAATCAGTCTTTCCCCTTCTTCCGGATCATCAACGAGGAGATGGATCTTGTCTCCGGATAAGACAATGCTCCGAAACGATTCCGTTTTCTCCAAAACCCTCATCGTCTTCTGGTTATTTTCGACTCGAAGTTGCAGAATCGTCCCTCCAACCCGGGCTTTGACTGCAGAGGGGGTGTCCGCAGCCAACAGTTCCCCCTGATGAATTAAACCGATGCGACTGCACCGCTCGGCCTCATCCATATAAGAGGTTGAAAAAAGGATGGTGACGCCCTCCTTTAAAAGGTCATAAAGGATGACCCAGAATTCCCTCCTGGAAAGGGGATCCACTCCTGTGGTGGGCTCATCTAAGAAAAGAATCTCCGGAGTATGGATCAAAGCGCAAATCAACCCCAGTTTCTGTTTCATTCCACCGGAGAGATCCTGAGCCTTCCTTTTCCCGAAAGGCTCAAGGTTGGCAAATTGAAGAAGTCTTACGATCCGGTCCTTTCTCTCTTTCTTCGGGACCTGATAAAGGTCCGCATAGAAATGGATATTTTCAAGGACGGTCAAATCTCCATAGAGTCCGAATCGCTGGGGAAGATATCCCACCTTCTCCTTTAAATGCTCGGCCTCTTTCCGGATATCCCAGCCCGCCACCTTTCCTTCCCCCTCATCCGGAGGAAGAATTCCGCAGAGCATCCGGAGGGTGGTCGTCTTTCCGGAGGCATCCGGACCGACGAGACCGAAGATCTCCCCTGTTTTGACCTCCAGATTAAGCCGGTGAACGGCAACGACGGATTCAAACTTCTTTGTGAGATTGGTCGTTTGGATGGAAAGCATCGAATACAGAAATCCAAATTTCAAAATCCAAATATCAAAGGAATGTCAAATTGTAAAACAAAATATTTCTGAATTTGTAACACTTTAGTGTTTTGAAAAAGCTCATCTAATCCCCCTTCATCCCCCTCCTTCGACAAGCTCAGGATGGTGAGCATGTCGAACCGTTTGTCAAAAAGGGGAATAATTTCCCCTCCCTTTGGAAAAGGGAGGTGGGGAGGGATTTTAAAAGATTTATTTCAAACCGCTAAATTGATACCTGAATTTGAGCTTTGGATTTGATTTGAACTTTGAACTTTGGAATTTGAACTTACCTGGACCTTTAAGGCACAAGCTCTCATTTCTTAGTATCACTTTTTCCAAAAGACAAAGATGATGATGCCAACAAAATCTTTCCGTCGGCAGGCATGCCTGGCTTCAATTCATGGTCCCTATTGGGGATATCCACTTTGATGCGGTAGACGAGGGTTACCCTCTCCTTCTCCGTCTGGATCTGTTTGGGTGTGAATTCGGACTGAGAGGAGATGAAGGATATCTTTCCTTTGTGCTCTTTTTGGGGCCAAAGATCCGTCGTCACAATCACTTCCTGGCCCCATCTCACACGGCTGAGCTCCGTCTCTGGAATATAGGCTTTCAACCAGACATTGACAATATCGGCCAGGGTAAGGACCGATGTCCCCGGGTTGACCACTTCACCTATCTCGCCCGACTTGACGAGGACAATTCCGGAGATTGGAGATTGAAGAACCGTATAACCGAGCTGGGTCTCCGCCAATCTCAACGAGGCGCGGGCCTGCTCCACCTGAGCCTTCCCATCTTCGATATCCTCTTTTCTGGGGCCTTCTTTCACCAATTTGTAGCCCTCCGTCGCCCCTTCCAGCGCCGCCTTTGCGACCTTAAATTTGGTCTCGGCATTATCCAGGGTCTCTCTGGGAATGACACGCCCGTCAAAAAGAGTTTTCATCCGCTCATATTGAGTCTTCTTATTCTCAAAATCGAACTGCGCCTGCTGGAGTCTTGCCTCTGCTTCTTTCACCTCTTCCGGCCTCGAACCTGCAAGCAATTTTCCCAATCTCGCCTGGGACGACTTCATTGTCGCCCGCGCCAATTCGAGCCGCTGGCGAAGATCCTCATCATCCAGCCGCGCAATCACGGTTCCTTTCTCAACCCAGTCCCCCTCCTGGACAGCGAGTTGAACAATCCTCCCCGAAATTTTGAAGCCGATATCCACTTCGGTGGTTTCAATATTGC
>Ga0154725_1034_pt1 | contig 35244 bp, 32 predicted proteins | sample Rifle2008BG16ft_FD_105733 | JGI IMG/M metagenome (GOLD analysis project Ga0154725, IMG submission 105733) | Deltaproteobacteria bacterium RBG_16_49_23 | reverse complement strand
AAATAGTTTGTCCGAAGATTCCCCTGCTATTACAAAGTGTAATCTATGCTTTTGAGTCTTTCCTGTCAAACCACACTTTCAGGAAGAAAGGGTTAGCGTGAGACCTGCCCGGAGACCGAAACAAATACTCCGTACACTGGATGATCGCGTAACTCTGGATGTGTGCTCAAGATCTTAAAGATAAGTTCCGCTTCGCGGTGGTTCTCTATGGAGGGACAGAGGTTGTCCCTCTGTCTTTCAGAATCGTTGCCCTACCCTTCCCGGTCTTTTTCGGAATTGAAATGGTGCCAGCAGAAGGCCAAGCGCTGCTACAGGTGTGATCATCCCCCAAAGGCGGATGAAAGAGGATTATTAATCAGTCCATAATAATAACGACATTATTTTATAAAATCCCTCCTCACCTCCCTTTTCCAAAGGGAGGAACAATGCCCCTCTTTGGAAAAGAGGGGTCAGGGGAGATTTTCAGAAGAATATGTCTTCTCTATTATGGACTGATTAATATTCCCCCATGGCGATTATGATCTGCGGTTTCAATGCATTGAAGTCCACCTTCTGTTCATCACATGCCTTCTTGACGGTGATCGCTCTTCCCAGCGTTTTTCGGAGCATGGGGTTGGTGATCTTTGTAAATCCTGCCTCCCTCAGGACAGGGATCGTCTGTGGAAACTGCTCTGTGAGGGCGAAGACCGTTTCATTCCCTGTAAAAACCTCAATCGGCTTCACCTCGTAAGCTTCTTCTTTTGTCATGGTCACCCAGATATTGATCCCGAAGAATATAAGAGCCGTCACCTCCAAAAATCCGGTCACCCCGACGATGTGATGAATCGTCGGATCTTTGGTGATGGAGAGGAGTTCGAATCCGATTCTCAAGGTATTGCCGATATTGAGAAGCCAGAAGGTCCATCGGGTCAAACTTGGACTCCAGATCTGATTCCCGGTAAAGACTGGGATCATCTTCATGGAGAACCCGATCATCAACATGCTGACAAACCCGACCGTATATCCATGATTGGCTGCCCCCCTGAGCATGTGGAGCGTATAGGAATCCTTTGACATCAGTTGAAAAAGGGCGATCCCCAGAGAGATGGCCAGCCATCCGTAACCGAATCGAATGAACCGTTCATGGCTCCGGTCCATCTTGACATCGTCCAGGTCGCCCACCTTCTTTTCGAAAACTCTTAACGAAGCGATGAAGAGCCAAGTGAAATGGCTGATGAGAAGAAGGGTGATGAAATAAATCGCTTGAATCCTCGTCAGCGCGGAGATCACATATCCGATTAAAGCGATATTATAGATGTAGAAGAATTTCCGGATCAACCCTTCCCGAACCGGAGGCGTATCCAAAAAGGATGGGACCGTCTTGGCAGAGATTCCAAAGATAAAATTAAAAACAAAACCCATGAGAAAGAGGTGAACCCAGGCGCTGAAAAGATAGGGAGGCACAGAGCCTGCGATCAGGGGGTTGTCCGTCTTAAAGACCCCGAGATGGAGTTGAAGGTTCAAGAGAGAATAGATGATGCCGCTCACAAGAAACCAGACCATTCCTGCGAGCAGGAAATTGTCCTGGATCCCCTTCGGCTCGGCGCTCTTTTTAAGAGTCCCCCAGCAGACGCCCAGGAAGATGGCAGCCGCCCCCGTATCGAGAAGGCCGGCGACGAGTGGATAAAGAGGGGTATCTGATTTTTCAAGAAGATAGAAGAACGCACGGATGATGAGTCCGGCCAACACGAGAAAGTAACTGAGGTTTGCCCATTTTCTCCCGGCCAGTGTTGTGCCCTTGAGCCGGGGAAGGATGAAATAGAAGAACCCCATGATATAGAGGCCAATCCATCCTACAAGCTGACTTGAGCCATGCATCTGGATGGCCTTCTTTGCAAGAACATCGAAGGAGCCGCCCAATCCCGCTTCAAAGAGTTTGATGGCTCCATAGAGACAGCCTGTGGTGACAGAGATAAGAATCGCCGTCTTAACAAACTTCTGGTAGATCGTATCTCCGATCAGAGAAGGATCGATTTCTATCAGGTCGACCTTCTCAGGCTTTTCAGAGATAGCGGCTTCGAGTTCGGCAGCGAATTGATCGTACTCCACACCATGGGCCTTTGTAAAAAAAGCCATGGGCTCATGGGGACCGCACGATTTCCCAACGATCAGAAGATTATATTTTTTAAAGACCCTGGCGGTCTCCGGATACTGGTCCAGAACCTCCTTCACTGTCATGTTACGATCGATATGCTTTGCCATTGTCTCCACCTGCTCTTTCTGGTTTCAATTATACTATAAATATCCAATTCGACAACATCATTGACTTAGATCAATTTATCTTCAACCTTCCCTCTTCCTTGTCTGGGTTTTCTGGAGAAAAATCTTGAATTTACAAACAGGTATAATTACATTAAAATCACCAAGAGGAAAGGGGAGGCTTAAATGATCAAAAATGAACGTAATTACCATCAGAGGCTTCAGGAGTTCTGCGACTGTTATTTAGAGACCGATCCCAAAAAGGAACTGGAAAAGGCGAGCAAGGGGATCTCGGGTGACCCCGGCAGGGATATGGATGAATTAGCCCTTAAGTTTCTTGGCCTTGGAATCTTCTATGGAGCAAGTGAGAAAGCAAAAAAGATTTCCCTCCAGCGATCAATAGATGGGAAGGTATTGTTTACGGTAGATTCAAGAGGTCAATATCAGCTTCCTCCACCCACTACCCAGTTGGCTGACCGGATTATCTCCATTGCCCGGGCCATCACCCATATTGATGAAGATCAAGGGAGGGAACCTGTATCCTTTGGCCTGAGAAACGATCGGCTTGAGCTAACTTTCCAGTTCGACCGCAAAAAAGAGGGAGAGTCCCTCTCGATTTTATTTCCAAAACTCTAAGAATCCCGGATTTTTCAGGTTGGGTTCCCCTGTCAGGTGTAACCGAAGAATATCTTCCTAAATCAACCTGGATGATCAGACGGATTGGTTTAATGTCCGAACATACGACCAGTCTTACCTTAAAGAACAGAACTACCTAAATCCAGCTTTAATTACGAATTATATGTGATTCTTTATCGGCCCACGATGCTTTGCAGGGTTTTATCAATATCCGGGTATTGAAAGACAAAATCACTCTCCAGTAGTCGTCGCGGAATCACCCTTTGTCCTTCGAGGATGACCGAACCGAACTCCCCCAGAGCCCACTTCACCATGAACCCTGGCGCTGGAAAGAAAGAAGGTCTGTGGAGCGCTTTTCCAAGCCCCTTTGCAAGATCTTTATTCCTTACCGGATTGGGTGAGCAGACATTGACAGGACCTGAAAGCTCCTGATGCTTCAAAAGGAATGCAAAGGCTTCCGCTAGGTCCTTAATGTGAACCCAGGAGAACCATTGTTTTCCGCTCCCGATCGGCCCTCCGATATATTTTTTAAAAAGGGGGATGATCCGGCTGAGAGCCCCTCCCTTTTCACCCATGACAATGCCAAACCGAGTGATGACGACTCGAGCCCCTTTGTCTTTAGCTTTCAAAGCCTCTCCTTCCCACTCCTTAGCAATACGGGCTAAAAAGTCATTTCCTGGAGGAGAGTCCTCAACGAGTTCCACGTCTCCACAAAAACCATAATAGCCAACGGCAGAGGCGCTGAAGAGAGTGAATGGTCTCTCAGGACGAGACGGTATTCCTTCAACAATATGTCGGGTGGTATTGACCCGGCTCTCCCGAATCGCTTTTTTATGTTCCTCTGTCCATTTGCTGAAGATGGAAGCGCCAGCGAGATTGATCACAGCATCATGATCTTTAATTGCTTCCTGCCAGGGCCCCTTCTTGGTCGGATCCCCTTCTAAGTAGGAAATTCCTGGCGAGGACCCTTTTGCGCCTTTCAAGGAGCGGGTCAAGATCGTTATTTCATGTCCTTCCCTGGTTAAACGGGACGTGAGTTCGGTTCCTACGAAGCCTGTCCCTCCTGTAATCAGAATTTTCATCAATTTCCTTCCCTTTCTTCAAACCGTGCCCTCATTGGAATATCTTCCATTCCATTATAACACCTTATTCGGTTGGCCAGGCAGGAACGAATTTGGAGGAAATGTAACATGTTAGCTCTTTGAAAAAGGCTGTCTAATCCCCCTTACTCCCCCTTTGTCAAAAGGGGAAAATGTTTTACCTCCCTTTGGTCTCCGACCCAGAGTGGTCTCCGACCCGGAGGGCAAAGGGAGGTAAGGAGGGATTTTTAAAAAGTTTATTTCAAACCGATAAATTGATACAAGGAAGTCTTATTGAATCGGCGCCACGGCAAAGATCACGGCGCTCCAGAAGGAATGAGAGGTGATCTGGATCAGCAGATTTCTTTTCCAGAAATAGAGAAGACCCCAAAAGGCGCCGGCCACCAAGGCAGCCAGGATGAGCAAAAGATTCCCGGAGAAGACATGAACTCCCGCATAAACAGCGGTGGTGATCAGATACCCGGCAATATTTCCCCACCTTGTCATGAGACGTTCTTGCAGAAACCCTCGCCAGAAGATCTCCTCCCCCGGTCCGGTAATGAAGAAGAGAAGCAGAAAGATAAGGACCTTATTGGTCCCCACACCCAGGGCATAAATCCCTCCGACCTGGGCTTTCGCACCGGGCAGAAGATGAGGAGCAAGTTTATCTCCCAGAAAAAAGATAAAGTAGAGAAGGGCTGCCGAGAGAAACCCGATCACGAAGGAGCGGAGATGGAAAGAAATTTTTGGCCTCTGCCAGAATAGAGAATAGAGAGAGACCGTTATCACAGACAGGCCGATCTTTACCCAGAAATTTCCCCCTGTCCATCCAAAGGTGATCGCCCAGCAGACGGACGCTAAAATAAAGGCTCCCCAAATCATAAAGGTACCATTCTGTTCAGGAGGAGGGAAACGATAAGAAGGAGGCCGAAAATGGTATTCAGTTGGGCAGTGACGGCATCGGCTGCCTCCGGGATTTTTTTCATGAAACTTTTCAAAAGGGAAATCGCTTTGGGGAGAGAGAGGAGGACCAGCAGACCCCAGGGGCTCAAAATCCCGGCCAAAACCATCCCGATCACATAAAGATAAGCAGCCAGGATGAGACCGGCATAGAGGAAGATGGACCGCCGGCTCCCGAGCAGGATTCCGATCGTTTTGATCCCCTGGCGGGAATCATAAGCGATGTCGCGGATGTTATTCGCCAGGAGAACCATTCCAACGAGAATTCCGAAGGGGATGGAAATGTAGAATGCCTTCAGGGAAAGAGCTTGCCGCTGAACGGCGAAGGCTCCTTCGAACATCAAAGGACCCCACATGAGGAAAACAAAAAATTCTCCCCAGGCTTTATATTTGAATTTGACCGGGCCCGCCGTATAAAATACGCAGGCCAAAAAACCGACCAACCCGATCCAGAACACAAGCATCGAGCGCCCGAAGGACAGGATCAACCCGATCAGAATCGTTATCCCATTGAGAACAACCGCTTCGGTTAAAAGCTGGGCAGGGGTGAACATACCTGCAAGAATCGGTTGAGGACGGTAGCGGGCTGTTGGGGCATCAGGCTGGTCCACCTGGTAACGTGTGTCAAAATAATCGTTATATACGTTTGCAGTCGCATGGAAACAAACGATCCCGATACATACGAGGACATACCACCCCAAAAGGATAGGAGCATCTTCTGTCGCAATGAGCGTTCCTATTGAAACCGAAATCAGGGACATGGTGAAGGACCAGGGACGGGTAGCGATGAAATAGTCCTTCATTCTCTGTTTCAATCTTTTCCCTTCTTCTTTCATAACGCCATGAGTATAAAAGAAAACCCACCCTCTGGCAAGAGAGCGCAGCAGCGTAAGGTCAGACTTGACATTTTTACATTCGAATGGGGAAGTATTTTCTCTTGACAGTGCCTTTAAATGGATAACCCTATGAATCCGGTGAATTAGGGTGTTGAGTTTTTTTCAAATGTGAATTAGTCAAGCCTAATCCCTGAATTACTTCACTGCCGGAAGGTTTAAAAAAGAGAGTTGGGCAAATTGTTATGCCAATAAATTTTCCTGTCCTTGAGGGATTTAAATTAGGGCTTGTTCTTGACAATCTATACTCAAACCCACCATATAGAATTACTTCTTTGAAGATGACCTCAAAGCTCATTTAGGAAGCGACCAAAATGATAACGATCTCCAATAATGTCCAAAGAAGATTGAACCCGGGTGACCCAGATAATTCACTCAGAGGTGAAGGCTCAAGAAGGCCCACCATCCTGCTGATAGCGGCTGCTACAGGTTCAAAAGTCCGCAACAAGGCTTTTGGAATAAGATTGCCGCTTTTAGGATATCCGGCGATTGGTCTCGGAATGATTTCTGCCCTTACCCCTGATCAATTTCATATTCGGCTTGTCGACGAAGCCAACGAACCCGTTCCAAATGGGAAAAGAGGGGACCTGGCGCTCATCGTTGGTCAGACCCATCACATGCCGAACGCCTACTTAATTTCTGACCGTCTGCGCTCGGATGGGACGAAAGTCATATTAGGGGGTATGCATGTGACCGCACTTTCTGATGAAGCATTAATGCATGCCGATTCTGTCATTGTGGGTGAGGCCGAAACGGTGTGGAGGGAGATTCTCGACGACTTTGTCAAAGGATCGCTTAAGAAAAAGTATTTCGGCCCGGAGGTGAACCTTGCCGAGCTTCCTCCTATGAGGCGCGACCTGTTCAATAAAAGATTCTACTATCCGGGTCAAATCATCGAGACCACACGCGGCTGTTCCGTGGGTTGCGTTTTTTGCGGGGTGCAGAATTTTTTTGGGTCAAGATTTCGGGTGCGCCCGCCTGAGGCCATCAGACAGGAATTGATGGCTTTATTCGGACCCAGACCGCCACAGACACGATGGAAAAAGTGGTTAGCTCGACACTGGCACCCTGACATCCCCTATTTTGTGGAAAGGCGGCTTCTTTACGTGATGGACTCCAATTTTGTCTCAGAACCGAGTCATGCCCGTGCTGTATTGAAGGTCTTCAAGGAATGCGACCTCAGGTGGTTCGGCCATACAAGTTTCAATCTAATGCGAGATGATAAATTGGTCGATCTTTTAGCCGATTCAGGCTGCTTAGGTGTAAATATCGGTTTTGAATCGCTTTCCCAGGGGAATATCGATACGATGCATAAGTTTCCAAATAAAACTGCTGAATATGCTGAATGTATCAAGCGTCTTCATGAACGCGAAATTGGAGTCATGGGCACCTTTATGGTAGGTTTTGACGAAGACACCCCAAAGGTCTTTGACCAGATCGTTGACTTTGCCATGGAAAACCGCCTGGAAACAGCCTTTACATTGATTCTCACTCCCAAGCCTGACACAATGCTTTTCAAACAAATGAACACCCAGAACCGTATGCTCAGTCACAATTGGCGTGATTACGACGAAGGCACAGTCACCTTTATCCCGAAGAACATGACTCCAAGGCAACTCCATTCGGGTATGCGATCCGTATGGAGTCGCGTCTATTCATGGCAGGGAATATGGCACAGGATTATAACCAAGCCCAGGGTGAGACCTTTCTTCTACCTACCCATGAACCTGGGATTCCATCGGTGCACCCGCTTGATATGTTCCGAAAAGTTCTGGCCTGCCCCTAACCTGGAACAGCCTCTTGTCGATGGGACAGATGGATCGTCTCAATGCCCCTTCAGGGGCAGGGTCAGGCAATCGTATTAAGTATTGAACGAAGTCCGAGGTTAGGTGAGCGGTGGGGTGTCAGACATTAAAGAGAAAATTGATGATGTCGCCGTCTTCAACAACATAGTCCCTGCCCTTCTGCAAATATTTTCCGCCTTCTCTGACCTTCTGTTCGCTTCCCATTTTAACGAGGTCTTGATATTTCATCACCTCTGCCCGGATGAACCCGCGCTCAAAATCAGAATGAATGACTCCCGCGGCTTGGGGGGCAAGGGAGCCCTGCCGGTTGGTCCAGGCCCGTACCTCGTCCGGTCCAACTGTGAAGAATGAGATTAAGCCAAGGGTTTTGTAGCAAAGCATGGTCAACCTATCCAGCGCAGGCTGATCGAGCTGAAGCTCCTCAAGAAAGGATTGGCGATCTGACGCATCCAGCCGGGAAAGTTCCTGTTCAATCTTGGCAGAAACAACAATCCATTGAAAGTCTTGATGATCAAAATCCTTCTTTAATCGACCCAACAGGACATCCGCCTCCGCTCCCTCCTCCCCGATGTTGAGAATGATAATCATCGCTTTGCGGGTCAGCAATGGGTAGCCGGCGATCTGTTTCTCTTCAGCCTCTGTCAAAAAGAAATTCTTTAGGAAACGACCGGTTTCAAGATGATGTTTCATGCGAGAAAGAAGGTCCGCTTCCTGAACCATCTTTTGAGCGTCTTTCTTTTTGTTCTGTTCCTTCTCAAGCCTCTCAAGACGCTTTTCGATAAAAAGGAGGTCGTTTAATTGCAGCTCTTCGTTCAAGAGCAGGATGTCACGGCGAGGATCAATCGTTCCATGGATATGAAAAACCGAATCGTCTTGAAAGGTTCGAACGAGGTGACAGATCACATCGACCTGCTCCAGGCCCCGCAGGATCTGATCATTTCGGGAAGCCTGTCCGTCTAAGTCTGGAAATAGCACGAATTCAATTTGGGCAGGGGTTTCCTGACGGGGAGCGTAAATCTCAACAAGCCGGTCGAAGCGTGCATCTCGCACCTTTGCCAACCCCAAACCATTCCCCTTTTTACCTTCTGAATTTGGCTCTTTCCCGGTCAACAGCCGAAAAAGTGTGCGTTTGCCGACCTGAGTAAAACCAACAAGACCGAGTTTCATGGCATCCCTCTCTTTTCACCATAACAAAATCTCCCACTCAAATTTTTAGGGGCGCAGATTTGCCCATTAAAAACCTCACACGAATCTCAGGAAGGATCTTTGGGAGACTGAAGAGATCACTGCCTTCGGAGAAACGGCCGGTAGGAGTTGAAATAAGTTTGGTTAATAAATAACATACGATTTAATCATTCGCCAGGCAGGCAAAACGTATGAAAGGATGCCTTCTGAAGATCTTTTATTTGATGGGCCATTCCCCTCTTTCTTTCAGGACATCCCGGTAAACCTGAAGGGCCTCATTCACGGCGGGCATCCCCGCATAGGGAGCCAGTTGGAAAAAGATCTCCGTGATTTTTTTCGGGTCACAGCCGACATTCAAAGCTGCATTGACATGGAGTTTCAATTCGTCCGTGGCTCGAAGCGCCGCCAGCATGGCGCATGCAACCATCTGTCTTTCGGGCAGAGTCAATACCTTTCTGGAATAGAGCCTGCCGGTGATGAACAGGGAAAAATCGTTTGCAAGATCTCTGTCAAATTCCTTCCACATCAGATAGGGGGGATCCATCTTGATCCCTTTGCCAAACAGTTGATTGGCTGTCTCTTGAGTTTTTTTTCTTAATTCATCATCCATGAGATAAGCCCTCCTTTACGATGGATGATCATTTTTCTGTCATCACGGCATTGGAAAGCTCGTCAGTGTCATCGGGAGTGATGGGAAAATGGTTGGAAAGTAACACCCCAATTTCCTGGATGGCCTGACATAGGGCATCGCAAGCTCGCCCCTCTCTGATTCCTTTTGAAACCCCAAGGGCATATTGGTTCAAGGTCTCTTGGTTCATCTTCTCATAAATGCCTTTATCCGCAAGAACCCAGACCTTCCTCTCGAGAAGGGAGAGAAAAAAGAGAACCCCTGTATTCTTCTTTGTCTTGTAGAGCCCTTTCTCAAAGAATGCCCTTTCAGCCCTCAGCCTGACCGCCTCCTCTTTTCTTTTCCTCCCAACAAAAAGCTTTTTCAATCCATCCATTCTTTCTAAGAGGGACCGGCAAGGGAAAAAGAAGAAAAAGCTCAAAGGGATATAAGACCAGACAGAAGCGTGGAAAAAAAGGAGGGTCAAGATCAGTGACAACAGGCTCCCAAGAAGGATTCCACCGAGGATCTCTGCCTCAATGTAGGGACTGCTCCGGTCAATCACCATGACAACAATTTCGCCAATCGTCCGGGATTCAACCTCATGGGTTGTCGCCTGCAGTCTCTCCTTTTCTTCCGCAGTGAAGAATCTGTCTGCTTTTGAATGCGCTCCCATCACCAATCTCCTGAGGCCCCGCCGCCCCCAAAGGAACCGCCGCCTCCGCTGAACCCGCCATTAAAGCCGCCCCCTCCTATAGAGCTGCCGGTCCCTGGCCCGAAGAAGAACCCGCTGCCACGATCCCTGTGGCCGCCCCTTTGAGAAACTCCTGACAAAAAGAGGCTGGGCAGGAAGAGACCCGCACCCAATCCAACCAAAGCCAAAAGAAAGATGGCAAGGATCCCTACAGGAAGGATGGCAAGATAAACAAAGGCAGGGAGCCCAATGGCCGCAGTGATTCCGCCAAGGATGCGGGATATGCTGCCTAAGATAAGCGTGAAAACACCCAAAAAAATAAGGAGGGTCAGGATAGGAGGAAACCCCTTCTGCTTCCGTTGAATGGGGCTCTTTTCGGCTTTGAACTCGCCCCGCGCTCCAGCGATCAACGCGGAGACGCCCGTTATGAAACCTCCGTCAAAATCCCCCTGCTTGAATCTCGGCTTGATGGCCTGATCGATTATCCTTCCGGCCATGAGATCCGTTAATTTCCCCTCAAGGCCGCGCCCGACCTCGATCCTGACCTTTCTTTCCTGCTTTGAGACGATGAAGAGAACCCCGTTGTCCTTCCCCTGATGCCCAACTTTCCATGCCTCCGCCACTTTGATGCCAAATTCCTCGATATTTTCTCCTTCGAGAGACGGGACTGTCAAAATAACGATCTGGGTGGAATCCGATTCTTCAAAGGCTCGCAGATCTTTCTCAATCTTTGACCTTACGGAAGGACTGATCATCCCTGCATAATCGTTGACATAGCCCTCGAGCTTCGGGACCTCAAGGCCGAAAGCAGCAAAAGGCAAGCAGGCTAACCATAAAATAAAAAAGAGGAAAATCTTTTTCATGCCGGAATTGAACCTTTAAATCCCTTCTCGACTCGCTTTTAGAAAGGGAGAAGAAATTTCTCTTCTTTTCTTTCTCCCCATCTCCGGTTTATTTAGAATTTGACCTGGGGGGCCTTTGCAGCTCCAGCTTCAGCCTTGAAGGGTTCCTTCAGGGTCAGATGGAGCAAGAATTTATTGGTCAGGTTGTTCGGGAAGACCCGGATGGAGGTATTAAAGACTTCGACTGCTTTGTTATAGCGGGTCCGTGCCACATTGATCCTGTTCTCCGTCCCCTCCAGCTGGTGCTGGAGGTCCTGAAAATTCTGGTTCGCCTTAAGATCAGGATAACGCTCGACAACGACCATCAATCGCGAAAGAGCGCTGCTCATCCCGGCCTGGGCCTCCTGAAATTGTGAGAAGGCCTTAGGATCATCAATAATATTTTTGGGCACCTGCATGGCTCCCACCTTTGCTCTTGCCTCTGTGACAGCGGTCAGGGTCTCCCTTTCATGTTTGGCGTAGGTTTTTACGACCTCGACGAGATTGGGGATGAGGTCGTTCCTTCTCTGATAGGACGCCTCAACATCACCCCATGCCGCCTTGACCGCCTCCTCATTTTTCTGCATCGTGTTATAGCCGCAGCCAGAAAGTGCGGCAAGGACAAAAGCGGAAAGAACCAACTTTACGAAAAAAGATCCTCTTCTCATCTTCTCCTCCTGATTGGGATTTGGAAAATTACATTTGGCGCTTTTCATAGGACAACAATAATATAATAATAAATATCTCTTTTCAAGTTTGCCCGGGTGAAATCAACTTGAGTTAGAAAGAGGAAGTAGGTAAGATATTGGAATGGAGGGCTGTGCATGAAAATTCAGTTGTATGTTTATACTGGAACCGGTAATTCCTTATGGGTCGCACGCCAGATGGCGCAGGAGTTAAAGGGGGCGGCCCTTGGATTTATGCCGACCTTATCAAGAGAACTTACAGTAGAGGCCGGCCGGGTTGGGCTCATCTTCCCGGTCCACATCTGGGGATTGCCCGTTCGCGTCATCCGGTTTATCAATCATCTTCGGGTCAACTCCGGGACATACTTCTTTGCCCTGGCCGTCAATGCGGGCCAGCATGCCGCCCAATACCCGCGTTATCATCACCCCGAGGTCACTTTGAAAGACATGCTCGAACAAGCGGAAGCGAATAAACTTTAATGCTAATAAAATACCAGGGCAGACCCTTCGTTCTTTATCTCTTTGAAAAAGGAGGATTTCTAACCCCCCTTCATCCCCCTTTAAACTAAGGGGGGAATAGAGGGGGGTTACTCTTAAGAGGGGAAAAGCACTCACACAAAAACCAGAAGAACCTAAAAAGTTTACCCCGTTAGAAATAATGCCCCGCTCGGTTTCGAGTTAAAACGACTGGAATCTCTAACGGGGTTTATTTCAAACCGCTATTTTGACCCCAAATTTGTTTAACAGGTTTTTTGTTGCGTGTGTTATAGTAAATTTGTAGACCATGAAAAAACTTCTTTTGGAAAATGTGGAATATAAGATAGAGACGACCCAATGGGGAGTCTGGCGAAAGTTTGCCTATCCCAGTGGAGTATGAAACGTTCCGACCCGGAATCGGTTCAATATTTCAAATCCCTTTTTGCCAGATTCATCTCGTGAAGAGATATGGAGCATGGACTGGAAAGCCTGAAGGCAAGGATCTGGCGTGACATCCCATCTTAAGGAGGTAGGTTTATGAAGCTCATCATCGCCTTTTTGGTATCGTTTCTGTTCTTTCTGGGGAGTGGGGCAGTGCATGGCCAGCCCCAGGTGGATATCGGGGTCTCTGTCGGGCCGGAAGGTTTGAACAGTTTCTATTTTTCAATCCAGGACTACTTCAGAGTGCCGGAGAGGGAAGTCATCGTTGTCAGAGGGCGAAAGATCCCGGATGAAGAGCTCCCTGTAGTCTTCTTTATCGCTCAGAGGGCCCGTATTCTTCCCGCGGCTGTCATCGATCTCAGACTGGCCGGGAAGACATGGATGGACATCACGCTCCATTTTGGCCTGAGCCCTGAAATATTCTATGTGCCGGTGAAGGTGGAGGTGAAAGGCCCGCCCTACGGGAAGGCTTACGGATACTATAAGAACAAACCCAGGAAAGAGTGGGGAAAAATCAGGCTTGTGGATACGGATATCATTAATCTTGTCAATCTCAAATTCGTTTCCGAATATCACCGTCATTCGGCTGAAGATGTGATTCGGATGAGATCAGGGGGAAAACACTTTGTGGTTGTCAACGATGAAATCAGGAAAGGGAGAGGGAGAGAAGACTCCGGAGAAAGAGAAAGAGGGAAAGAGAAAGAAGACGAACAAGGGCGGGGAAGAGGCAAGGGAAAAGGTAAAGGAAAAGATTTAAAATGAAATTTTCCAAAAATATTCTTGGACATATCGGGGACACCCCCCTTGTCAGGGTGGAACGAATCACCACAGGGATCAAGCCTTCTCTCTGGGCAAAACTGGAGTTCCTTAATCCTTCGGGGAGCGTCAAGGACCGGATGGGCCTCTATATGGTTGAAGATGCGGAGAGAGAGGGGCTTCTAAGGCCCGGCGGCACCATTGTAGAAGGTTCTTCAGGAAACACGGGGGCAGCTCTGGCCATGATCGCCGCCGTAAAAGGGTATCCATGTATCATTACCATGCCGGACAAGATGAGTGATGAGAAAAAGAACCTGATGAAGGCATTGGGCGCCAAAGTGATCGTCACTCAAACAGATGTTCCTCCGGATTCTCCTCAGAGTTACTACAGTATTGCCAGGAAAATTGCCTCGGAAATCCCCAATGCCTGGTACCCAGACCAGTACAATAATCCCAAGAACATTGAGGCCCATTATTCCACCACAGGGCCGGAGATATGGGACCAAACCGAAGGCGGGATCGATTATCTGGTAGGCGGGATCGGCACAGGAGGCACGATCAGCGGAGCAGGCAAATACCTGAAAGAGAAGAACCCCCGGATTAAAATTATTGCTGTCGATCCGGAAGGATCGGTCTTTTATGATTACTTTAAGACCGGGAAGATCACCAAGCCCCATGTTTACAAAGTGGAAGGGATTGGAGAAGATTATCTGGTGAAGGCCGTCGATTTTAGCGTGATCGACGATATCATTCAGGTCAATGATAAAGATTCCTTTTTGATGGCCAGAAGGTTGGCCAGAGAAGAAGGAATCTTTGCCGGGGGATCAAGCGGGAGCGCTGTCTGGGCTTCACTGAAACTCGCAGAAAATGTGGAGGCCGGAAAAAATATCGTCGTGATCCTGCCCGATTCCGGCGATCGTTACCTGAGCAAGATGTATAATGACCAGTGGATGATTCAACACCGGTTCCTGGAAAAGGAGGGTCCGGATGAAATTTGAGACAAAGGCGGTCCACATGGGGGAAGAACCCAACCTCAAGGAGGGGGGCTCAGGAGATGTCGTGATTCCCATCCATCTCTCCTCTACCTTTGCAAGGAAAAAGGTAGAAGCGCCGACCCAGGGTTATGAGTATTCGAGGACCGGGAATCCGACGAGAAAGGCCCTGGAAAACCGCCTGGCTTCCCTTGAAGGCGCCGGATATGGCCTGGCCTTTGCTTCCGGCATGGCCGCTGAGAACACTCTTGCCCTGACCCTGCTTCAAACAGGAGATCACCTTATTGCATTTGACGATCTCTATGGCGGGACCCGAAGGTTATTTGACAGGGTCTTCTTCAAAAATTTTCAGGTTGAAGCCTCTTATGTGGATGCCAGGGATCCCCAGAAGATAAGAAAAGCGATCCGGAAAAATACCAGAATGATCTGGCTGGAGTCCCCGACCAATCCTCTGATGAACCTGTGTGACATCCGCGCAATCTCAAGAATCGCCAAAGAGGCCCATCTCCTGGTAGTGGTGGACAATACCTTCATGACCCCCTATTTCCAGAATCCGCTCCAGCTTGGAGCGGATGTTGTCGTTCACAGCACCACCAAATATCTGAACGGCCACAGTGATTCCGTAGGCGGGGCGCTCATGCTCTCAGATGAAAAACTCTACCTTCAACTGAAGTTCAATCAGAACGCCACCGGGGCGATCCTCTCTCCCTTTGACAGCTTTTTAGTTTTGAGGGGAATCAAGACACTGGCCGTCAGGATGAAAGAGCACGAAAAAAACGGACTGCGAATTGCCAGGTATTTAGAGAATCACCCCAGGGTGAGGAAGGTCTATTACCCTGGTCTGAAGAGCCATCCTCAATATGATCTGGCCAAAAAACAGATGTCCGGATTTGGAGGGATGCTCTCTTTCGAGATCGATGGAGGGCTGAAAAAAGCGGATCGGTTCCTTGGAAACCTTAAACTCTTTGCCCTGGCTGAAAGTTTAGGAGGAGTCGAATCATTGATCGAGCATCCTGCCCGTATGACCCATGCCTCCGTGCCTCCGGAGGTCCGAAAAAAGGTCGGGATAACAGATTCCCTGATCAGGATATCGGTGGGAATCGAAAATATCGATGACCTGATCGAAGACTTAGACCAGGCCTTTAAAAAAATAGCCTAAAAGAGTTAATAGACCTTCTTGAAAAACTAATCCTTTGGAGTCAGGACCAGGTCAAAAGTGGCCTCAGCCTTACCCTGGGAAGGGTAGTGCTGGGTAACAAGGGGTTTATAACCAATGGCTGTCACACGGATATGGATATGAGGTGGCCGGTTCATATATGAAGGAGGGAAGTTGCTTTCAAACTGGTATTCTCCCGAACCGCCTGAAAAGAGGGTGGCGCGATGGTCGTCATCATATTGGCCATTCGGCTCGGCCAGCCAGAATTCGATGCGGGCCCCAGAAATGGCTGAACAATTCGCAGAGGACAAAACAGCGCCCTTCAGAACATATCCTTTCCCCACGCTTGATCGCACAGGCGCATTGGGCTTGTAAAAAGGCCCAAGCATATCAGGCGGGGTGGGTTTGCACGTCTTCTCCCCATACACTGTAGAGATGAAGAGGAAAGATGTGATGATGAATAAACCCATCATAACGATTAATTTTGACATCTACCAGCCTCCTAACAGATGCATGTGAAGATGGAAAATGACCTGTCCTCCGCCTCGCTCCACATTAAAAACGATTCGATAACCTGAATTTGAAATCTCTTTCTCCTGCGCTACTTTCCGCGCGATCAGAATCATCTCTGAAAGAACCTCTTGATCCTGCTCTGCAAGGTCGTTGAGGCTCCGGATATGTTTCTTTGGGACGATGAGAAGATGAACGGGAGCATGGGGCCGGATATCTTTAAAAACCACCACGGACTCGTTTTGAAAAACAATATCCGCTGGCTTCTCTCCCCGCACTATCTGACAGAAGGCGCATTCCTTTTCCATCTTCTCAATTAATTATACTTCATGATTTTGAATCCGTCACTCACAAAAGAAGAGGCAGGTAGAAACCCAGAAAAACAAAAAAGGCAGAACCATCTCTGGATCTGCCCTTGCCCTCCTCAAATCAAAATGAGATTTTTTTCTCAGTTATAAAGGACGGATTTTCTTTCCATTGATTTCTACTTCAAGGAAGAATATATCATTGGGATTCAAGTTCTTGTCAAAATATTTCTTCCCCCAATGTAAAACCGATTCCTTCGTTATGGTCCTTGGGTTTTGTCTCCTTTCTGGTAGCACCCCAATAAACTGATAACCTTTTATCGGATCATGCCAGTAGAGTTCATAACCTACCACGTTCCATGCCCCTCATATGTTCTCTTCCAAAGATGAGAATAACTTTCTCAAAGACAATGGCCACCCTGTAAGCCCTCTTTTTCCCAATTCTCTTTTTTAACCAATAAAAGAAGGATAGGTTTTTATTGATCAGGAAACTCCTCATTCCTATCTCCTTTGTTAGGGTCGAAAGCAAATAATTTTTAAACTAATCTGAATAGAAATCTAAGCATTTTTCATACCAAATGAGTATATTTATAACCTCTTAATCTTATTTGGTTTTTTGCAAAATCTAATATTTCCCAAAAAGCACAGAATGTAAAGCCTTCCGACAGAGGTCTTTGGGCTGATGGATTTATGGATTTGATTTAATTAAGGAATATGCCAAAATTTGAAATTGTAAAGATTTCTGACAATTCCCCTATTTCTATTTGTTAATTTTGGGTGGGCTCGATGTCAAATCTATTCCTCGATCTCTGTAAAAGCCCGGACAGGAAAAGAAACCCCTCGCACCATTCGTCATTGAGAGGATTGTCAAGCCATTCTCCATTTGACAAGAAAAATGAAAATCTGTTAATTTCGGTTTGCTTGTAAGTCTTCTAATAAGGAGGGGATCGATATGAAAAAAGAGGGGAAGAAGGAATGGAGCAGGAGGGATTTTTTAAAGAAGACCGTCATTGGAACCGCAGTTCTGGGTATGGGAGGCCTTGCGGGAAAGACGGTCTTTGCCCAGTCGAAAGCTCCCATCAAGATCGGGGTCGCGATCTCCCTGACCGGAGCATGGGCCCGTGAAGGAGAACTGGAGGTCGGCGGATATAAACTATGGGGAAAGATCATTAATGGAAAAGGCTGCACCTTCGGAGAAGTAGAAAAACTGGGATGCCCTGGTCCCGGACTTCTGGGGAGGCAGGTGGAGTTTGTCGTCTATGATGATAAGAGCGATCCCAGCGAGGCGATTAAATTGATTCGAAAACTGGTCGTCTCTGACAAGGTCGATCTGATAGTGGGGCCTTATGGGAGCGCAGTCTCCAATGCCATCGCTCCCCTGGCAGAGGATTATAAGATCCCCATCATCACTCCCCTGGCCAATGCGCCGGTTATCTGGGAAGGAAAGAAGAGGGAATGGTTTGTAGGCGTTCTCCCTCCGGCCTGGAAGAATCTCTACGGATGCCTCATGATTGGAAAGGAGAAAGGGGCCAGGACCGTAGCCTTCATCTATTCGGATACAGCCTTTCCGATTGGAGCGACCAAACCCCTTGTTGCCAAAGCCAAAGAGATGGGAATGCAGGTGGTGCTCGATGAGGCCTATCCCAAAGAGACAGCGGACTGGGAGCCCATCATGTCCAAGGCATGGTCTCAGAAACCCGATCTGATCCTCGGAGGAGGCTATCTCCCTGATTCGATCGGACTGGTAAAGGCGGCCAAGGCTGTTAACGCCACGCCGAAAATGCTTGGATTCCTTGTTGGGCCTGCGATCGCCGATTTCACTAAATCGCTGAAGGGTGATGCCAATTACGTCACAGGAGAAACATTCTGGGAACCCTTTGTCAAAACACCCGGAAACCTCGACTTCTACAAGGCCTACCTGCAAGAGTATAAAGGCGAACCCTCCTACCATGCGGCTGCCGGTTTTGCTGCGGGACAGATCCTGGAGCGAGCAATCAAAGAGGTTGGAAACATCGAAGATAAGAAGGCATTGAGAGATAAATTATATTCGATCAAGACCATCACCATCTTCGGCGAGTATGAGGTGAATCCTCTCGGCCATCCCGATTCAGGGTGGCAAATTGGAAAGGCGACAAACCTCATCCAGTGGCAGAAGGCGGAGGGGAAGAGGCTACTTCCCAATCAGGTGGCCATCGAAGGAATGGTAAAACAGATTGTCTACCCGGCAGGGGTGAAGACAACTGATGCCATCTTCCCCTTCCCGGGATGGGGCAAGTAACACTTCGATTGCGGAATGCGCCTGCCTGCCGGTAGGCAGGGATTGTGGAATGTGGAATTAAATTCAAACAATATTCAATTCTAAATCCCCAATATTCCATCATTCCACCATTCCATGATTCCAGCAGAACTTCGCTATGACCAACTTCATCGAAATCCTCATCAGGGGTTTGATGCTCGGCTCTGTCTACGCCCTGGTCGGAATGGGCCTCACTCTGGTCTGGGGAGTCGTGGGAATTGTCAACATTGCCCACGGCGAGTTCGTCATGCTGGGCGCCTATCTCGCTTTCTGGGCTTTCAGCCTCATTCACTTCAACCCTCTGCTCTCGGTCGCCCTCGCCATCCCCATCTTCTTCTTCGCCGGCATGACGATTCATAAACGGATCACCGAAAGATTGACAAAGGCGCCGGAGCTTTCCGCATTGATCCTGACCTTTGGCATGTCCATCCTCATCTGGAATCTGGCCCAATTCTTCTGGACCAATACCTACCGTTCCGTCCCTTATCTGACCGGTAGCTTTCCCTTTTTCGGATTGGTCTTCGCAAAGAGCAAGACCGTCTCCTTCTTTCTGGCCCTGGGGATCACAGCCGCCCTTTTTGCCTTTCTGAAATATTCCAGGCTGGGAAAGGGCATCCGGGCCACCTCACAGAATTCGGAGGTGGCTCTGGTCTGCGGCATCAACACGATGCGGATGAGGGCCGTGACCTTCGGAATGGGAATTGCTCTGGCAGGGGCGGCTGGAACCATCGTCAGCCTTCAATGGGTCATCTTCCCCCAGATGGGCGCAAGTTATGTATCAAAGGCATTTGCCATTGTAGTGCTGGGCGGGTTGGGAAATATTCAGGGGGCGCTCGCAGGAGGTTTGATCATCGGTGTGTTAGAGAGCCTGACGACTCAATATTGGAGCGCCAAGATGGCGCAGATCATTCCATCGATGACCATCCTTCTCATCCTCCTGTTAAAACCGACAGGACTGTTTAAGAAATGAATTGCGTGGAAAGTAAGTTAAAATCACCCCCACCCACGCCCTCCCCCGTCGAAGGGGGAGGGGATTTAAATTAGATCCTTAAAGTTATTCCCTCTCCCCTGGTGCCTGCCTGCACGAAGCGTTTCGGCGAAGGCAGGGGAGAGGGGAAGGGTGAGGGGGTTACGAAACCATCATGAAGAATTCATCTGGAGATAGAAATCTGATTGGGTTGGGGATTTCTCTGTTGATGGCTTTTCTCGTCTCGGTCCCTTTCTTTGCTTCGGACTACTGGATGACCCTCCTGGTCCTCATTCTCATCTATACCGTCTATGCCTCGGGATGGAACCTCTTCTCGGGGTTGACCGGATATACCAATTTCGGTCTCGCCTGGTTTATCGGAGTGAGCGGATATGTGAGCAGCCTTCTCATCGCCGACCATAAATTCTTCTGGCTTCTTGCCTGGCCCATCGGAGCCCTCTTTGTCGGCATCGTCTCCATTGGAGTGGGGTACATTCTTCTCCGGATCAAAGGCGTCTACTTTGCCATCTCCATGGTGGCCCTGACCGAAGGGACAAGGGAGCTCTTTGGCACGGAATATCTCGAGCCCATCACGCACGGAGGAAAAGGCGTTCCTTTTGTCGCAGGCATCAGCCTCTCCGCACTCTACTGGTCAATTCTTCTCCTGGCCTTCATGACGGTCATCGTCTGCTATAAAATCACATCCTCCAAATTCGGCCTTCGACTCATGGCCATCCGCGAGGATGAACAGGCCGCAGAAACACTGGGCATTCACACCACCCGGGAAAAGATCATCGCCTTTGTTCTCAGCGCCTTTCTCACAGGACTGGCAGGTGCGATCCATTTCACCTATCAGAACTATATCGATCCATCATTCGGCTTTACCATCCATCTCACACTCACCCCCATTGTGATGGCCCTTTTTGGGGGTGTGGGAACGGTCTTCGGTCCGGCCATCGGGGCAACGCTCTTCACCTTCATCCATGAGATCCTCTGGGCTGAATTAACCATCCTCTATATGGCGATTTTTGGAGGGATACTCATCCTGTTGATCCTATTTTTTCCTCAGGGCCTTTTAGGCTGGATGAAGGAGAGAGGGGTCCTTCCAAGGATTAGGAAGATATAGCTCCCTTTACTCATCTCCCCTTAGGGGAGAGGGCGAGGGTGAGGGGAAGGGGCGGAAGAAAAAAAAATGCACAACGAAACCATCTTAAGAATAGATGATGTGGTGAAAAAATTTGGCGAGGTGGCGGCATTGGACCACTGCTCCTTTAACATCGAGCAGGGTTCGATCACCGGCCTAATCGGCCCGAACGGAGCAGGCAAGACAACCCTCTTCAATCTCATCACAGGAGTGCTTCAGCCCGATTCAGGACATCTCTTCTTTAAGGGCGAAGAGATTACAGGCAAGAAACCCTACGAGATTGCCCGGCGGGGGGTCGGCAGAACCTATCAGATCATCCGGATCTTTCCAAAGATGACCCTTCTCGAGAATCTCGTCGTTGTGGGAAAGGGAAGGGAGAGAAGGGTGATGGAGAGGGCAATGGAGCTGCTTCAACTGGTCAAGCTTTCTGAAAAGAAGGACGATTATGCCTCCGACCTCTCCTTCGGCCAGCAGAAACTCCTCTCCCTGGCGCAGGTTCTGATGTTCGATGCGGAGCTCATCCTCCTCGATGAGCCTGCCGCCGGCATCAATCCAACGCTTCAGAATGAATTGATGGCATTGATCCACCGGTTAAACGAAGGGGGAAAGACGTTTATCATCGTTGAGCACGACATGGGCGTGATCATGAACCACTGTCAGAATGCGATTGCCCTCAACTACGGGCAGAAGATCGCAGAGGGAAGCTGCAGCCTCATCCAGCAGGACGAAAGATTGCTGGAACACTATTTCGGAAGATGATCAAACGTTTTACCTCTCTCTTGGCGGGCATAAGCACTAACTCAAATATTCCCTCCCCTTCAAGGGGAGGGTGAGGGAGGGGATGGGGTGAGGGTGGAAAGAAAAGAAGAAAAGATTTTAACAATCGATGGCCTTGTCTCAGGCTATGGAAAGATGGAGATCCTCCACGGCATCTCCCTCTCGGTGAGAAGAGGCGAGATCGTCGGATTGATCGGGCCCAACGGAGCCGGGAAATCGACCGTCCTCAAGGCGGCCGCAGGTCTGCTAAAAGTCACCTCAGGGAAAGTGGTCTTCAAGGGTGAAGACGTGACCGGCACGCCTCCCTACCGGATCGTGGAGAAAGGCATGGCCTTCAATCCACAGGGACGGGTCGTCTTTCCGGATATGACCGTCCAGGAGCACCTCGATATGGGCGCCTGGACGATTAAGGACCGGCAGGAGAAAGAAAAATCTCTCCAACGAATTGATCAACTCTTTCCATGGTTGATGGAGAAGAAGAAGAGAAAGGCCAGTCAGATGAGCGGAGGGGAACAGCAGATGCTCTCTCTGGCAAGGGCAATGATGATCCAGCCCAAACTCCTTCTCCTCGACGAGCCCTCTCTCGGGCTTTCGCCCAAATGGGTAAAGACCGTATTCGAGAAGGTTGTGGAGATCAAAGAGTCCGGCATCCCCTGCCTCATTGTGGAGCAGAAGGCGGCCATGGTTCTGGAATATTCGGATTATGGCTATGTCCTGGAGATGGGGAACAACCGGTTTGAGGGAAAGGGAAGAGATCTGCTGACCAACCCCGACGTCCGCCGCCTCTACTTGGGAGGCTAATCTTTCTGTTCTTGTCTACCTTAATATTTCAAAAATTTGTAACACTTTAGCGTTTTAAAAAATGACCCATGGGGCATCGGTCAGGGATGCTGAAGAAGTTTTAGAGCGGAAACCTTTTACCGGATCAATCAGATGGCTCCAATCGTATTTCAGCGCTTTGTTTCCATCCCTCGCTCAAATGCCATAATTTATGAATGACCGCATTCTAAAACTTTGGGGGCATCTCTGATCGATGCCCCAATACCACTCCATTTCAAAGAGCTAAAGTGTTACAAAAATTTGAAATGGATTACTTCTTTGTCATCGCTTTCATGATCCGGTCCGAAGTCATGGGAAGTTCAAACAAACGGACTCCTATGGCATCGTAGATGGCATTGGCAATCACCGCTCCCGTGCAGATAATGGCAGGCTCTCCACCTCCCTGGGGAGGCATTTCAGGGTTCTCAATAAGCACCGTCTCGATTTTCGGCAATCCCGAGAACCGGGGTATTTCATATGTATCATAATTGCGATCATTAATTTGACCGCCATCGAAGTGGATCTCCTCGGACAGGGTGTAACCCAGCCCCATCATCACGCAGCCTTCCATCTGCATCTTCGCCCCTTCCGGATTAATCACCTGACCAATATCCTGACAGATGACGACCCTCTTCACCTGAACCTTGCCTGTCTTCTTATCCACATCGACCTCGGCCATCACTGCTACATAGGTCCCGAGATAGTCGCCGCAGGCAACCCCCTCTCCCCTGCTGATAGGCCTCTTCAAAGACTTCCAGCCGAACTGCTGGGCTGCTGCCTCGAGAAGCCTGCGCATCCGCCTGTCCTTCAAATGATTCAAACGGAAGGTCAGGGGATCGATCCCTGCGTGTACGGCCATCAGGTCAATGTGCGACTCTCGTCCAAAGGTATTCGAATTACTGCCAGGGGCTCGCCAGGTCCCTGTTTGAAAGGGATGAACCCCCGCTCCCCCCGACCAGGAGCCATGGGGGACCGTAAGAATATGAGGGACATCGTAGAATAATTGGGAGCTTCTCTCTCCTGCAAAATAGACATGATACTCCCAGAAAACGATCCGGTTCGTATCATCCAGGCCGGAGCTGATCTTAACAATCGCTGCAGGCTGAAAGGTGTCATAGAAAAATTCCTCCTCCCGGCTCCACATCACCTGCACCGGTCTGGCTGCAAGTTTTGACAGCCGGGCTGCCTCAACGACCTGCCTGTTCCAGCTCTTTCCGCCAAACCCTCCACCCACATAGGGTGTAATGACCCGCACATTCCGGGCAGGAACGGCGAGCGCCTCGGCAACCTCTTCCTTAGCCCTGAAAGGCCTCTGAGTGGAAGCATAGACAGTGACCTTATTTTTTTCAACATTGACCACAGCCGTATGGGTCTCGATTGGAGCATGGGCCACGTAACGGGTGAGGTAGGTCCCGTCGAGTCTCATTTTCGCAAGGCCCCTTCCCTTTTCAATATCTCCTGCCTGCTGAACCACAGTTCCTTCGGGCGCAACCTTCAATAAATGCTCGAAGATGGTCCGTTCGTTGACCTCTGATGTTGGCACTTCGAACTCGCTCTTGATCCTGGCCAGCGCTTTTTCTGCCTTATCGGGATGGGAATGGAGGACGGCGATCAGATCGCCATCCCTGATGACCTGGACGTCTTTGACTGCTTGGGCAGCGCCGGTATCAACGCGTTTAAGCCGGGCTCCATGAGCAGGAGGTCTTAGAATCCTTGCATAAAGCATCCCTGGCAGGCGAATATCGCCTGTGAATTGTGCTTTGCCTGTCACCTTCTCCAGGGCGTCCTTCCGGTTGGCCGGCTTGCCGGAAACTGTAAAGTTTGAAACGGGTTTCAAGGATGGCTTTCTTTCAAGGCGCTTCTCGATTCTTTTCCCCTTGGTCAACGTGGCGTACGAAACCCTGTTCTTCTCATTCTCCTTGTTAAAGACCGCTCCCTGTCTTGTGGACAGTCGATTCTCGGGCAGCTTGAGATGTTCCGCTGCCAGTTGAATCAACAAAGCCCTCGCTTCAGCAGCAGCCTCTCTCAGAGTGGGCCCGAAATGCTTCGTGCTTCTTGAGCCGAAGGTTCCCATATCCCATGGGCACAGGTCCGTATCTCCCATCACCATATCGACAGAGCCCAATGGAACATCGAGTTCCTCGGCAAGCATCTGTGCGAGGGAGGTTACGATCCCCTGGCCCATCTCAATCTTTCCGGTGTAGCAGGAGACCCGGCCATCCTCCCGAATGTTCAGGATCGCATTGAAGTCCACGGGCGCTTGAGTTCCAGGCTGCTGGCTCTCTGCAACCTCGCCGTAAGAGAAGAGGATGAAGATCCCTCCGCCCAGACCCTTTAGAAACTGTCTCCGGCTGAGAAGAGAAGAGTCCCCCTCATTCTCCGGGTAAGTGGTTCTTGTCCTTTCTTTCTCCATCGATACCCTCCTCAGAAATAATGGACCGTCCGGTTTCGATCGCAACGACTGGAATTTCTAACGGGGTGAACGAAGCTCGATTGCTGCGCTCTGAATTGCCTGCACGATCCGCTGATGGGCTCCGCAACGGCAGAGAACGTCGTTCATTCCCTGGAGAATATCCTCCTCCGTCGGCACAGGCTTCTCCATCAGCAGGCGATAAGCGCTCAGGATCATGCCCGGTGTGCAAAACCCGCACTGCAATGCGCCCTTTTCGATAAACGCCTTCTGGAGCGGGTGGAGCTGGCCGTTCTGGGCTAACCCTTCGATGGTGATGACTTCCTTCCCGTGGATCTCCTTTAAAGGAACCTGACAGGACCGGAGAGCTTTCTTATTAATCAGGACCGTGCAGGCCCCGCAGATCCCCTTCCCGCAGCCATACTTGGCGCCGGTAAGACCAAGATCGGTTCGCAAGACCCACAACAGCATCCGTTCCCCGTCTCCTGACCATTGCACGGGCTTGTGATTCAGCTTGAACTCAATGTTCTCGTTCATGGCGTCCCTCCAGTTTCCATCTTACCACAGATTCATTCCCGGCTGGATAAAAAAAGTGGAGTTCATTCATTTGAATTGATGGAACAGATGGAAGACAAGGGGAGTCTCGCCGGGGGAGGATCGTCTGTAAATCACTTAAGAACGTTATATGCCGAGATGGAGACTGCCCATGTGGGCTTGATGAAGTTTCTTTGTCTCCTCACTACATTTCCTTCTTACATCCGTCACAGAAATACAATTCTTTCTCTGTATCTTCCGCAGTAATGGCTTTTTCGATCTCTTTTCTTATCTGTTCTTGGGTTTTCAGGACGCAATCCACACAATAAATGCTCCCATCATCCGTGTAATAGCCAATGATTTCCTTCTTTTTATGCTCAGCCATTTTCTACCCCCGTGCTATTTAATTCCCCTTCCGTTCTTTTTTAATCTCCTGATCTATCATGTTCATTATTTTCAAATACTCTTCCTTACCAAATATCCCTTTCTCTACAAGCAATCCCTGATCATCATTTATTTCCATCTCTTTAGGGAAAACAAAGATGTCTTTTTTATCTTTCACCAAATGACCAAAAGCCAACCTTGCCCATTTTAATCCAGATTCCCATTGGGTTTGTCCCCTCATATCATTCCTTCTCTCAACCAACATACCCATTAACTCACCTTTCCTATGTTCGAAATCCTTGCAGAAAACTACATAGATGACCATAACTCATTCCTCCCTTTTCCCCCTTCACCCCTATTAGGGATATGTGGGTTCTTAAACAACTTATCTATTTCAAAGGATTTGAGATCAAGCAATCCCAATAGAGTATTTTTTCTCTGTGGTTAGTTTTTCACCTTAATACTGAATTCTTTTGCTTCTGTTCCAATTACCTCCAAGATTGGACTATTTATACCAAAAATTTAATTTTATGGCAATATTATGAAGAACCTGAAGCGTGAAGGGGTTTGACTGTTGAATACGTTTCGAATGTGTTATATTTATTATTAAAGTCCTCTTGATGGAGGCGGCAGTGATGTCAAAGGAGAGTTCGCATCCTGAATTCGGCCGCCTTGCTGGGTTTCTGAGGAGCATCTCCCTTCGTTTTCAACTCCTTGTCGCCCTGCAATTCCTTCTTCTTCTGCCCTCAATCATCCTCCTTATCCTTCTTGGAAGCCGCTCTGTCTTAGAGATCAAAGAATCACTTCCTTATCTGCTTCCCTTCTACTCCGCCATTGCCATCGCCTCTTTGACCATTCTCTTTTTTCTCGGACTCTGGCGAATCCTGACCAAGCCATCGGCGAGACAGGCGGCCAGAAGCCTGGAGGAGAAGTTTCCGGAATTAAAAGACGATGTGACGAATTCCCTGCTCCTCTTTGATCAATTAACGAACAGCGAGCCGTCGAATCCAATCTCGAAAGGCTTAATCACAGCCCATCTCAAAAAAACGGCTGAGGCGATCTCTTCCATCCATCCCCGTCAGGTGGTTAGCCTTAAAAAGGCGCTCGGACACCTCAGGATTCTATTGCCCCTGATGGTTGCCTTTTCAATCGTTTTTGCGATCGACCCGACCTTTGTGAACCGGTCTCTTGCCCTGATCCTCCATCCCTTTTCGAACATGCCCGTTCAGAAGACCTTCATCTCGGTTGAGCCCCAAGGATCGGTCATCCTGCGCGGTTCACCCATCATCATCAGGGCATTGGCTGAAGGGTACGTTCCCAAAAACCTTGCTTTGAGCATCTGGCCTGAGCAAGGAGAGGTGAAACGCATGACCATGGAGCCTGAAGGGAATGGTCGGTTTGTTTATCAAATAGAATCGGCTCAATCCTCTTTCCGCTTCCAGGCCTTTCACGGGGGATCAGCCTCTCCGATATACGGCGTTCGTGTCGTCGATCCCCCTGACATTCGAAAGGTGACGCTCACCCTGACCCCGCCTGATTATACCGGACTTCCTGAAGAGATGAAGGAGGAAGGACATATCGAAGCCCTCAAAGGAACAGCGGCCAAACTGGAAATCCAGGTCACCAAAGGAGTCATTGAAGGGAAGCTGATCCTGAATCAGGGAAGCGAGTTTCCCCTCAAAGTCCAGGGCGAGCGCCTTTCAGGTAGCCTTCTCATCTTTTATCCGGGCGCTTACTCCATCAGGGTAAAAAATGATTTGGGTTTTGAAAACCCCAACCCTGTTCACTATCAGGTGCGCCTTCTCCCCGATCGTTATCCGGAAGCGGAGATCATCAGCCCGGCGCAGGATCTGGAGATCTCCGGCAATGAAGTGATCCCCGTTCTTTATTCCGCCAAGGACGATTTTGGAATTACAGCCATCCGGCTGGGTTATCAGACAGGGGGGATAGAGCGTTTCATCAACTTGAAGAGTTCACAGGGCGGGCGTTTCCTGGGGCCCGAGGTATTCAAATGGGATCTGGGCAGCCTCTCCCTGACAGCAGGAGACAGGTTGCTCTATCGAATCGAGGCTTCTGACAACGATGCCATCTCAGGCCCAAAATTGGGTTACTCCCGGACGTTTAGCCTGTCGGTAAGGGATGAGAAGGCCCGGGCGGCGAAAGAGGGGGAGGAGATGGAGCAGATCGCCAACCGGCTTCTGGACCTTTTAGCGGATCATCTCGAAGAGGTTGGCGATAAAGAACATCTGATGAAAGGGATGGATGAAATCCTGAAGCAGGTGGACCGGAATCTCGAACAGATGAGGGAAAGGGTGGAGCGTTTCGATATCGAGGCTCTTAAAGGAAATCTGAATTCCCTCAGAGAGAGGATCTCCAGAGAGCCAAAGGAGAGAGTGACGCAGGAGATGGAGAAGCTGGCGCTTCTTGCCGAAGAGATGGCCAAGCGGGCAAGGATGAAGGAGTTAGAAGCTCTGGCCCGGGAGATGAGAAACCGGCAGAGCCGTCTCCTTGACTCCCTCCATGACCTGAAGGAACGCTTCACCCAGGAGGGCCTGGAAGCGGTGATGAAAGAATTGAAGAAGATTGAAGAGCTTCTTCGTTCGGTCATGGAGGTCCTGAACAAATTTGCCGCCGGACTTCCTGACGAATTTATGAACAGCCAGGAGCTTGAAGGACTCGACTTTCAGTCCATGTTCAAGGACCTTGAAGAGCTGCAGAAGAAGCTTGCCTCGGGAGACATCGCAGGGGCGCTGGAGGCGGCCCAGAGACTTCTTCAGGCCCTGTCTGAGATGATGGCTGCCATGGGAAGGGCAGGAGCCCAATCGGGCATGTCAGCGTTTGATAGAATTCAGGGTGAGATGTCCCGGCAGGCCGGGGAGCTGGACAGGATATTGGCCGAGCAGAGGGAGATCCTGAAGGAGACCGAGAAGATCGATAAAGAAGTGAGAAGAAAACTTGAGGAAGAGGCTGAAAAGAGGCTTTCTCAATTCCGGTCCCGGCTGAAAGAGATACTTGAGAAACTGGAAACCTCTCTTCCTCATGAACAGGCCGATTCCATCAAGGAGCTCGAAAGACTTCTTGGAACGGAGAGATTGGAAAGGTTCTCCCAACTCTTAAAGGAGCTGGAGAAAGAACTGTCCGGGAATGAGGAGGCCCAAAAACGGATCGGGGAGTTGAAAGAGATAGAAGAGGGTTTCAATCCTGATCCCAAGGAAATGATGGCGCCCGATACCAGAACAAAGTTTCCGGGACTCTCATCGAGGCAGGAGATTCTTAAAGAGAGGACGAAGAGTATAAAAGAGAAACTTGAAATGCTGGCCCAGCTCTTCCCGGGAATGGATTCTGAAATTCTTCATGACATCAAAGGGGCAGAGGAGTCGATGGGGGAAGCATCAAAGGAACTTCGAAAAGAGGATGCGCCGGGCGCCATTCCCCCGGAACAGGAGGCCATAAGAAGGTTGTCCAAATCCCAGCAGTCGATGCAGCAGATGGCCCAGCAGATGGCGATGCGGATGCAGGCAATGCGCTGGGGTTACCCGCTGGTTTACGATCCGAGAGCGGGCTGGTATTACGGTCCCTGGATTCCCCAGCCCACACTCCCTCAACCGGAGTTCAGGCGGCCCAGGGAGAGGGGCTTCACAGGGATCGACCGCGAGGAGTTTGAGACGCCTTCAAAAGATGCCTACCGGGTCCCGAAGATCTTCAGAGAGAAGGTGATGGAATCCCTGAAAGAGGAGGTTCCTTCTCAATACCGGAGAGAGGTGGAGAGGTATTTCAGGGGTTTGACGGAATGAAAAAGATCGCACTCATCCTCCTTCTTCTTCTGATTCCTTCTATGTCCGCGGCTGTTTCACCGGAAGCAGTCCAGTCCATGTCAGCGAAAATGGAGGCCTGGGATGTGGAAGAAGTCTGGCTGGAGATGACGGCTCATCTTCAGAAGGAACCCGGGAATCCCCAGCTTCTCGAATTGGCGTCCCATAGTGCCTTCCACAGGGGCGAGTATTTAGAGGCGCAGAAGTTGATCAGGTCTGCAATCGAGGCAGGAGGGGATGAGGAGAAGAGAAAAGGGTTCAGCCTCTTCATCGAACAGACGATCGGGGTGATCGCCCCTTTTAAGAAGTATGAGACCCCCCATTTCAGCATTCTCCTCGATGAGAAGCAGGACGGATTCCTGGTCGACTATTTCAGAGAGGCGCTGGAAAATACTTATCAGGTGATGGCCAAACATTACGGCTTTCAGCCTAAGGAGAAGATCAGGGTTGAGGTCTTTCCCAATGCCAGGGCTTTCTATTATGCATCATCCCTTATGGCAAGAGATATAGAGATTGGAGCGGTCGGCCTGACCAAATTTAATAAACTCATGCTGCTCTCGCCGGGGGCCCTGGTCTATGGCTATCGCTGGCTCGATGCCATCAGCCACGAATATTTCCATTATCTCATTGTGAGGATGACAGCCAATAAGGCTCCCATCTGGTTTCACGAGGGACTGGCAAAATATGAGGAGACACGGTGGCGGGAAGGACCTCCTTACCTTTCGGCGCTCTATCAGAACCTTCTCTCCAGAGCCCTTGCGGAGCGAAAACTCATCCCCTTCGAGAAGATGGAGCCATCTGTTGTCAGGCTTGAGACGCCTGCGGAGGTTCAGCTTGCCTATGCTCAGGCCGCTTCAGCCATTGAATTTATTATCACGAAGACAGGCCATGAAGGCTTGAAGGAGATCATGGGGCGAATGGCAACGAAGACAAGCCGGGGGGCAAGCGAGCCCATCAAAGAGGTTCTCGGATTGACATTCGATGAGTTTGAGAGGGACTGGAGGGGCTTTTTAGCCTCTAAAAAATTGAAGGGAACGGGCGAATCGGATGTGCGGCGTCTTAAGATTAAAGAAGGAAGGGCCGATGAGGAACGAATAGATCTGGAAGAGATCAAATCGCTGGTCGCAAGGAACCGGGCTCACCTGGCAGACCTGCTCAAAGAAAGGGGAAGGATGGGGGCCGCTGTGCTCGAATATCGCCGGGCGCTTTCCGAAGCTCCTGACTCGATTCCGATTTTGAACAGGCTCTCCTCTGCTCTTATCCATATTGATAAGGATCAGGAGGCTCTGTCATTATTAAATAGAGCCAGGGAGATCTCCCCGGATCATCCTATCCCCTATACGAGTATGGGAAAGACCTACCTGAAGCTGAAAGACTTTAAAAAGGCCAGAGAGGCATTCTTGGAATCGATCCAGATCAACCCTTTCAATCCGGAGGTCCATCAAGGGCTCGCAGAGGCTTATGAGAAACTGGGAGAGCAAGGTCTTGCCGCCAGGGAGAAGGAGACAGCCAGAAGACTGAGGGAAAGATGAACATACCCACCCCCACCCTGACCCTCCCCCCTGCCTTCGCCGAAGCGGCTTCGCGCAGGCAGGCTGAAGGGGAGGGAATAATTGGGGTAACGACCCTCTCCCTGAAGGGGAGGGTAATCGTCACGCGCTTCGCGTAATTCCTCCCCCTTCAAGGGGGAGGTGAGGCCGCCGGCTCTGAGAGCCTCTGGCTCGGAGAGAGGGGGATGGGATTCAGAAGGGAGAACGATGGAAGCAGCGATCAAAGATCAAATACCGGATGAGGAAATGGCCCGGGTTGAAGAGATGGGCCAAAAGAAAGGCGACATCATCAAGGAGATTAAAAAGGTGATCGTGGGGCAAGACAGGGTGATCGAGGAAATAATGATCGCCCTCTTCTGTCGCGGCCACTGCCTTCTGGTAGGCGTTCCGGGGCTCGCCAAGACGCTCCTGATCTCCACATTAGCGGGAATCATGGAACTTCAATTCAACCGGATCCAGTTTACCTCGGATCTCATGCCTTCCGATATCACCGGAACCGATATCCTGGAAGAAGAGATGGGAAGTAAACGGCGCTCCTTTCGATTCCTGAAGGGACCCATCTTCACCAACATTCTCCTGGCCGATGAGATCAACCGGACCCCCCCCAAGACCCAGGCTGCCCTGCTTCAAGCCATGCAAGAGTACAAGGTGACAGCGGGGGGAGTGACCCACTTTCTCGACCTTCCCTTCTTTGTCCTGGCCACCCAGAATCCCATTGAACAGGAAGGGACCTACCCTCTTCCCGAAGCCCAACTGGACCGTTTTATGTTCAACATCGGCATGGACTATCCTCCCTTCGATCAAGAGATAGAGATTGTGGCGACCACCACCTCTTCCTATCAGCCCAGTCTCAATAAGGTGATCCATGGAGAGAAGATCCTGGAGATGCAGGAGCTGGTGAGAAGGGTGCCTGTCTCCTCCTATGTGATCGAGTATGCGGTGAAGCTGGTCCGTTCCTCTCGACCCGGAGGCCCGGAGAGTCTTCCCTTTGTGAAAGACTGGGTGGAGTGGGGAGCAGGGCCCCGGGCATCCCAACACCTGATCCTGTCAGCAAAGGCGAGAGCCATCATGAACGGCAGATATGTGGCCTCGGTGGAAGATGTGAAGGGGGTAGCCACCTCCATCTTAAGACACAGAATCATCATCAACTTTAAGGCTCAGGCAGAGGGGATCACCTCGCTCGATATCATCGCCCGTCTCCTCGAGGAGATTAAATATTAACAATGTTTAGAAAACAACTTTTCTTTAAATCCCTCCCAGCCTCCCTTTGTCAAAGGGAGGGGTAATTATCCCCCTTTTACAAAGGGGGATTGAGGGGGATTTTCATGGTTAGCAGGTGACGCTTCGTCAGGAAGGATTGCAATAAAATGCTAAACTTTTCCCGCTGGGTCTGCTTAATGTAGGGTAAACCTTGAACCACTTCGATCCAAAGGTGCTTGCCAAACTAAAAAGCCTCTATCTGAGGGCGCGCTCTGTGGTCGATGGGGTGATGATTGGAATTCACCCCTCACGGGCCAAGGGGCTGAGCGCTGAGTTCGAGGAGCATCGCGAGTATTCCCAGGGGGATGATCTCCGCCGCATGGATTGGAAGGCCTACGGGAAGTTCGACCGTTACTTTATCAAAGAGTATCGCGAGACAACCAACTTAAAAGCCCATATCCTCCTTGATACCAGTTCTTCCATGAATTATGCCTCGGATGGATGGAGCAAGTTCGATTACGGCGCTACGCTGACCGCCTCCTTATCCTATCTGATCCTGAAGCAACAGGATGCGGTCGGCCTCACCCTCTTCTCTGACAGGATCGAAAAGAGGATTCCTCCCAAGGCGGCCCACGGATACCTCTTTGCTATCCTGAAGGAGTTGGAAGAGAGGCATCCGGGGGGTGAAACACGCGTGGGTTCCGTGCTGCAGGACCTGGCCGGCTCACTCAGGAGGCGGGGACTCGTCATTCTCATCTCCGACCTTCTTGATGAATACGAAGAAGTGCTGAAGGGACTCAAGCAGATCCGGTCCAGAGGAAGCGAGGTCATGGTCTTTCATCTTCTGGACAGGGATGAGCTTGAATTTCCCTTTGAGAAGCCGAGCCTCTTTCAAGATATGGAGGAGGAGATCAAATTGCTCGTTGATCCTCGTTCCATCCGGTTCGCTTACTTAAAGACGATTCATTCCTTAATAGAAGATTATAGAAGCGCTTGCGCCTCCTATCTCATTGACTATCACCTGTTCAATACCTCCATCGGTTTGGATAAGGCCCTGATCCAATACCTCATCTGGAGGCAGAAATTCAGGCCCCATCTATGAAACACCAAATTCCAAACACCAATAACCAAATAATGACCAAAAACTCAATGACCAAAAATCCTCCCTCTCCCCTTGGGGGAGAGGGCAGGGGTGAGGGGTGATTGAAGTTTGGAGATTGAGATTTAATTTTTATGAGTGTTACTTTCCTGAATCCCTTATTTCTGTTCGGTCTGGCTGCTGCGATTGGACCCATCATCATTCATCGCCTCACCCGGAGAAGGGCCGTCATCAGAAAATTTTCTGCTGTCAAACTTCTCATCAAATCTCAACAGGTCATGACACGACCTCAACGCTTAAAACACTTCTTCCTACTGGCATTGAGAGTCCTGTCCGTGATCGGCCTGGTCCTTTTAATGGCCCGGCCCCTCCTGGTCCGGCCGGGTCTTCTCAATCTCGAAAATGGGACGGCAACGGTCGTGATTCTCGATAATTCCTTGAGCATGGGGTACAGGGAAGATCAAGGAAAGCGTTTCGATATTGCCAGAAGCGCCGCCAGAGAGATTGTCGGGAAGCTGCATGGCGAGATAACCCTCCTCCCCACCTCATCCTTCAAAAAAGACGCCCGCTGGATGTCACAGGAGGAGGCTCTCCAGGAATTGGAGAGAAACCCTCTCTCTTCGGGAAGGGGTGATCCTGTGTCTGCCCTGAGTGCAGGATATCGTCTTTTGAAGGAGGTGAAGAAGCCCGGAGAGATTCTCATCCTCGGTGATATGGCCCGGGGGGACTGGGAAGGATTCGACCTGAGCAGGCTGGGGACGCTCTCTTCCGAGACGAGGGTGAGTTTTCTCAGAATCGGCGGCCCAAACCGGGATTCAAATTTTGCCGTCAAGGAATTGAATCTCATCGAAGGCGAACCAGTGGTGGGCGTTCCCGCCCGCGCCGGGGTCACCCTGTCAAATCTATCCGATCAACCCGGAGAGATCCTTGTCCAGATCTATCTTTCTCAAACGAAAAAAGATCAAAAGTCCGTGGCCATCAAAGCCAGGGACCAGGCAAAGGTTCACTTTGAACTCTTCTTCGATAAGCCGGGCTGGACCGACGGGGAGATCAGAATTTCCGGAGACCGTCTTCCCTCCGACGATATCTTCTATTTTTCTATCAATGTGAGAGAGAAGATAAAAGCGCTCGTTGTTGATGGTGACCCGCGGACATCTCTTAAGGCAAGCGAAAGCTATTACCTGGTCAATGCCCTTTATCCAGGAGGCGCAGAGGGTTCCCCTTTTCAAGCAAAGGTGATCACGGAAGGAGAGTTCTCCTACTCTGACACACAGCCCTATGGAGCCATCCTCCTTTTAAATGTGGCCCGACCCCAGATCTCCAGACTCCTTCCCATCCTGGAATCGGGCAAACCCGTCTTCATCTTTCTTGGAGACCGTGTTATTCCCGAAGAATATAATGGTTTCCCTCTCTCTCCATGGAGGATCAGGGAGATGAGGGAGACCGATCCCCTGGGGATCACAGGAATCGATCGGAGCCGCCCTATCCTGAAGTCGATCTCAGGGGCGGGAGGAGAGAGCCTTCAAACCGCTTCTTTCCGCCGTTACTTTAAGATAGAGGGAGGCGCAAAGCCCCTTCTGACCCTCAGGAATGGAGATCCTCTTTTGATCGAAGCCGGGATGGGAAAAGGAAAGATCTTCTTGTTCGCCTCAAGCGCTGATCTCGACTGGAACGATTTTCCTCTAAAAGCCGCCTACCTACCTCTCATTCAAGGGCTGCTTAAAGAGGCGGTGGGACTGGTCAGCGGAACAATTCCAAAAGGGTTTCGAATCGGAGAACCCCCTGAAGAGAAGATGCTTCCTGCCCAGGCCATGAGCCCTGAAGGGAGGCCGGGCATCTACAGGTCTTCCCTTGCTTCAGGCGAGAAGAGATGGAGCATCAATCCGCCCTTTGAAGAATCGGATCTCAGCAAAGTAAGTCCAGAAGAGATGAAGAAGAGATTTGGGAAGAT
>Ga0154725_1071_pt2 | contig 35506 bp, 34 predicted proteins | sample Rifle2008BG16ft_FD_105733 | JGI IMG/M metagenome (GOLD analysis project Ga0154725, IMG submission 105733) | Deltaproteobacteria bacterium RBG_16_49_23 | reverse complement strand
CACCCTACAAGGTCTAAATAGTTTGTCCGAAGATTCCCCTGCTATTACAAAGTGTAATCTATGCTTTTGAGTCTTTCCTGTCAAAACTCGACTTCAGGAAGAAAACAATAGCTGACTTAGTGGTGTACATAAGGTCAAGTCCTAATTTTAATTACTTTATCCAATCTGAAAAAACTGGGTGGCGTTTGTTGTAGTTTGTTTGGCCACAGAGAGGGAATCGAGATCTTTTAATCGGGCTACTTCTTTCAGGGAAATCATGACGCCCTTGGGTCTTGATTCCTTTCCCTGGTAAATGACCGGGGTGTCGGTTTCGAGGAGGATTCTTTCGAGGGGAGCCTTCTTAATGGCTTGCTGATGGAAAGGACTATAGGCCAGGGCAGGGGTGGCGGAGATGAAAAATCCGCTCTCAAGAATATTGTCTAAAAGATCGAGAGGGCCTGAATACCAGTGAAAAACGGCCCTTTTGATAGCCCTTTCCACGACCATCTCGTAAGTTCGCTTATGGGAAAACCGGCAATGGAGGATCACCGGCTTGTCGTATTCAACGGCAAGGTCAAGAATCTCTCCAAACACCTTCCACTGTAAATCTTTTTTCACATGGACTTTGTAATCCAGACCTATTTCACCCAGAGCGATACACTCCTGCATATGGTCCTTGATGAAAGATAAATTCTCTTCTACTTCATTTTCCTTAATCTCCCAGGGGTGATAACCTATCGCAGGAAAAACAAACCCTCTGTTTGTTCGGGTGATCTCCAGAGTTCTCCTGTTGGAATCAAGATCCATTCCGACTGCAACAATCCCTTTTACCCCGGAAGATTTTGCTTCGGAGAGGGCACCTGAAAGATCATTCAATTCTTCCAGATGGGCATGGGCATCGATTAGGGAGATTCCTTCGGAAAAATTAATCATCATAGATTCTCATTTTAGCACAGAAAATTTCTTGACCGCAGTTTTTTTTAGAATTAATATGTCCACACATGTGGTGGATCAGCAATAGGTAAGATCACAGACGAAAGGAGAATCACAAATGTTTAAACCGGTAAAGCTTCTTTTTCCATTCATCGGGGTATCGATGGTTCTAATCTTCTCGGGCTGTTCTCATGTCGTCTATCCCAGGGCGGCGATCCCGGTCAAGATGGATGCGGTTGGTTCGATGGATGTCAAAAGAGAGGTTTCATTCATCAATGGCGTGGCTGATTCGAAACTCACTCTAATCGCCACTCAGGGAAGCCACAAGTATTTTGCAGATTACAAACAATGGGCCGGTTTGATTGTCAGCCAATTGGAGAGCGAACTGAAAAACAGGGGCGTGTCGGTTCAATCGGATGGAGGGGCAGCCTTTAAAGTTGCCGTTGAAAGCGTCGGGCTTTTCTGGGGGTCCTTTGCCACACGCTCTATTGTTCGTTTCCGGGTTGAGAAGATGGATGGGACATGGACCAAGACCTATGAGGTGAATAATGCTTCCGGCCATTTCCATCGCACCTTTGATGGCGCGGCCCACAAAGCGGTTGTTGCCATCCTGAGCGATCAGGACTTTAAGAATGCCATGCGCTGAAAGTGGGCATCGAAAGGGGGAGAGTATGGATCCTGTAAAGGTGGTTGTCCATTACTTAAATGGAAAGATACTGAAGGGGTTTACGCAGGATTTTTCCCCGAACAAGGACCGTTTTCACCTCTATTCGGCTGCGAAACCCTCGGAGGATTCCATTGAAGTGATCCTGAATGAATTGAAAGCTCTCTTTTTCGTCCATGACTTTGTCGGAAACCGGATGTATAAAGAGCGCAAGAAATATATGGAAGGAGAAAAACCCCAGGGCCGGAAGATCGAAGTGACCTTTGCGGATGGCGAAATGATGGTGGGATCCACTCTGGGGTATGATCCAAAACGGTTGGGATTTTTTATCTTTCCTACAGATCCCAAGGGTAACAATATGCGGGTCTTCGCCGTCAACTCAGCGGTCAAAAAAACCCGCTATTTGTAAGTTTGTGAATATGGTCAGTTACAGAATAATAAGCTAAAAGTGGCTGACACCGGACAGTTAAATTTACGGGACACGAACAATAGACCCAAATTGTTCAAAGTGTTCATCAAAGGAAAAAGCTATGGAGGTACCCGAGCGCTCCATTATCACTTTGCTTGTGCAATCAGTAAACGACCAACCTTTATCGCTAAATTGGATAAAAACATGCCAAGCACGAGTGAAATCATCGGGAGTAATTTTTATGATTTGGCAAATCTTCTCCTCAGTTAAAACCTTCCCGGCAGCTACAGCTATGGTATAGCTCTCGCGGATTTTAAGAAGGGTAAGAAGTTCATCGAGAATGTAATCAGAAGTAATTAATGGAGAACTATTGCGTTTAACCCATTCCCGTGCCAGTCTATGATCGGGGTCTCGCCGAACGAAATAAGCAAACCAGGCGCCGGTATCGACAAAAACGTTCATTCACTCTTGCCATAGAGGTACTGGTCATGGTTACGATTGCTAACAGGGGGGCCTTTTTTTAAAGAAAGTGCAGCCACACTGTCCATAATGGATACAATTCGTTTTCTTTCTGCGGGCGATAGCTTCTTTGAACGGCCCTGGTTGATGCCTTCAGGGTAAAGGATTACAAGACGGACTTCCCCAACGGGTGCTTTGATGGGTTCATCGAGTTGAATAATCCCGTTGGGAAGCAAGCGCCCTTTGGTTTCTATTGCTTTCATCCATTCTCCTCCGAATTTTTAATAGCTCTTTTCGATTTTAAAGTCAAGAAGTTTTGGATGGGGTATCCATCTGCAGATCTTCATAAGACTTGCCGGTTAGGAAATGGGGGACGGATTCGCATTAGAGGATTAATGGGATGGGATTCAAAAAGGATCAAAATTGGTGATCTTTGACAAGGCAGGGCATAGTCCTCATGAAGAGTATCCGGAGAAGTTCAACAAGCTGGCCATTGAATTTTTGTCTTCTACTGGACCATCTTCTTGAATTCTTCTTCGGTCAAGATCCTAATTCCCAATTCCCTGGCTTTGTCGAGTTTGGCGCCGGGGTCTTCGCCGACCACTACAAAATCGACTTTCTTCGAGAAACTGGAGGCGGTCGTTCCCCCTAACGATTCAACCAGGTTTCTTACCTCATCCCTTCCAATATCCTTGAGGGCTCCTGTGAAGACAAAGGTCTTTCCGGCCAGATTCCCTTTCTCTTTTACCTTTGGTTCGATCAGTTTTACCCCCGCCTTTTTCAATCGTTCAATCGATTCCCTGTTCTTCTTATCCTTGAAAAACTGAACCACACTGGCGCTGACCTCAGGCCCTATCCCCTCCACCCGCATCAAGTCTTCTTCGGAAAGCCGGAAGAATTCGTCCAGGCGCGGGAAATGGCGGGCCAGGTCTTCCGCAGTGGTTTCACCGACATGAAGGATTCCGAGAGCAAAGAGAAATTTTCCGAGGGGTTTCGTTTTACTCTTTTCAACGGCGTCGATGATGTTCTGAGCCGATTTTTCAGCCATCCGCTCCAACGCGATCAACTCCTCTTTTTTGATGTAGTAGAGATCAGCCACATCCTTCACCAGACCCTTGTCCACCAGCCGGTCAATCAGTTTTACACCCAGTCCATCGATATCCATTGCCCGTTTGGAGGCAAAATGTTTGATTCGGCCTTTCAATTGGGCGGGACAGTCCAGGCCGATACACCGGTAGATGACTTCTTCCTTCACCACCTCCGCTCCACAGACCGGACATTTCGAAGGCATCCTGAATTTCTTCTCCATGCCTTTCCGTTTTGAGGCGATGACCTGAACCACCTCAGGGATCACATCCCCGGCCCTCTGAATGATGACCGTGTCACCCATTCTCACATCGAGCCTGTCGATCTCATCCTGGTTGTGGAGCGTGGCCCGGCTGACCTCCACGCCTCCCACCCTCACCGGCTCCATCACAGCCACAGGCGTAAGGGCTCCTGTCCTCCCCACCTGAACGATGATGTCCAGAATCTTAGTCGTCTCCTGTTTGGGCTCAAACTTGAAGGCCAGGGCCCACCGGGGACTCCGGGAGATCTCTCCCAACCTTGTTTGAAGGTCGATGCGATCGACCTTGATCACGATTCCATCAATCTCATAGGGAAGGCTTTCCCGTTTCTCCTTCATCTCTTGATAATAATCGAAGACCTCATCGATATGATGGCACCTCTGAATATGGGGATTTGTCCTTAAACCCCACTTTGGGAGGGTCTGGAGGATCTCCCAGTGGGTCTTGAAAGTTCTGCCCGCCACTCCACCAATGCCGTAGCAGTAGATTTCCAGAGGACGCTCGCGGGTGACCTTTGGATCGAGCTGTCTGATCGATCCGGCTGCCGCATTTCTCGGATTGGCAAAAAGAGGCTCTCCCATCTCCTCGCGCCTTCGATTCAATTCTTTAAACTTTTCGAGCTGAATGATCACTTCGCCCCGTGCCTCCAGCTGTTCGGGCACAGGGATCTCTTTGCGAACGAGCTGGAGGGGAAGGGTTTTGATGGTGCGAAGATTCTGCGTAATGTTTTCGCCGTTGACGCCATCTCCACGGGTAGAGCCCACGGTTAAGTGGCCCCTTTCATAGACGAGCTCGACTGCTAATCCATCGAGTTTCGGTTCCGCCACATAGACGACATCCTCAGAGGAGCCGAGAAACTTCTTGACCCGTTTATCGAAATCCCGCGCCTCGTTTTCATCGAAGGCATTGGCGAGGCTGAGCATGGGAAGGGTGTGACGGACGATGTCAAATTCTTCTAAAGGTGGAGCGCCCACCCTCTGGGTGGGTGAGTTTGGAGAGCGAAGTTCGGGGTATTCTGCTTCAAGTTTCTCCAGTTCCCTCATCAGGCGGTCATACTGGGCATCGGAGATCTCCGGCTGATCGAGCACATAGTAGCGGTAATTATGATATTCGATCTCTTCCCTGAGTTTTTCAACTCTCTTTTTTAAGGAATCTGTCACCATCATCTTCATTTTAGACAGGAAGAATGGACATGTCAAATTGAATAAGCCTGCCGGTTCCATAAACAGCCATATGCAAACCCTCCTAAAAGGCTTTCGGGTGGGGGAGCATAAGAAGCTTTTCCACATCATGTCGGGATAACCTTCAGGAATTTTCACAAAATATGGTATGGGAAAGCCTCCTTGTGAATAGATGTTGTGAAATCCGGAAAAATCGGGAAAAAAATTGAAATAAGTATAAAATTTTACTTGACAAATTTGAATTTTGAGTATATCAATATTCGCTAAGTGGAAAAAAGTGGGATAAGGTGGTATGGTTTTCTAAATATGAGGGGGTGAGAGGGTGTTCCGTGGAAGATACGAGCATGCCTTAGATACCAAAGGCCGCATCAGCATTCCTTCAAAATTCAGGGAAATCCTCAACAAAAAATATGATGATCGATTGGTTATCACCAATTTTGACCATTGCCTCCTGGTCTTCCCTTATGAAGAGTGGAATCAATTGGTAGAACAAAAAGTGGGATCCTTCTCAATTTTGAGAAAGGATACGAGCGCCTTCCTGAGATTTTTCTACTCGAGCGCCATTGATTGCGCCATTGATACACAGGGAAGACTTCTGATTCCCCCGACCTTAAGGGATTATGCGAATCTGAAAAGGGATGTGGTCCTGATGGGCGAGGGCCGGTTCATAGAAATATTTGCCAAGGAGCAATGGCAGGCGGTGGCGCAACAGGCGGAGGAGGGTTTTGACCAGATCCGGGACACTCTGGGGAACATGGGGATATAGGATTGGAAATCTGAAGCACGAAATCTAGAATTCCGGCAGAGCGCGAGGCGTAAGTCGTAAGTGGGTTTACCCTTTACCCCTAACGCCTTGCCCCTTACGAATCAGGGTTTCGATATTCGAATTTCGGATTTATGAGATTTGATGGAATTTAAACATATTCCTGTGATGGTAGAAGAAGTGATGACCTGTTTGAGATGCGAGCCTGGCCGGACCTATGTGGATGGCACCCTCGGAGGAGGCGGGCATGCGGAGGAGATTCTGAAGCGGACCGGACCCGATGGAATCATGATCGGAATGGAGTGGGACCAGGAGGCCATCGATGAGGCCGGGAAACGATTGAAGCCCTATGGCAGCCGGGCAAGAATATTCAGGGAGAACTTCATCCATCTGTCTGAGGTCCTGAAGACGGCGGAGATCGAATCTGTAGATGGGATCCTGCTGGACCTCGGTCTCTCATTGATTCAGTTAGAAAGAGGAGAGAGGGGATTCAGTTTCAGGGGAGAGGGTCCTCTGGATATGAGGATGGATATGCGGAGGGATTGCACTGCGGCTAACCTGGTGAACAGTCTTCCCCTTGCTGAATTAGAGAGAATTCTCTTTGAGTATGGAGAGGAGCGATGGGCCAGAAGGATTGCGAAGGCCATCGTTTCCGGACGGGAGAAGGAACCTATTCAGACCACCGGGGCCTTGGGGAAGATCGTCTATAAAGCTATTCCCAAGAAGTTTCATTCACGGAGGATCGATCCTGCGACGAGGACCTTTCAGGCCTTCCGGATCAGGGTGAATGAGGAGCTGGAGAACCTGAGAGGGATACTGGAATCGGGGTGGAAAGCGCTAAGAAGGGAAGGCCGGATGTGCGTCATCTCTTTTCACTCCCTCGAAGACCGAATGGTGAAAGAGGCTTTCCGGAGATGGGAGAGGGAAGGGATGTTGGGCATCCTGACGAAGAAACCTTTAACGCCCTCTGAAAAAGAACAGAAGAATAATCCGCGTGCCCGCAGCGCCAAACTGCGATGTGCGGAAAGGCGATGAGGAGAGAGATGTCGAAGGGTTTAAACAAAGGGGAAGATCGAATTCTCTGGACCGACAAGGCTCCGAAGAGAAAAGCCATAGGGATCCATCTCCCTTTCCTCCTCTTCTTCAGCCTGCTCCTGCTCCTTTTAATCGGAGGTTCTCTCTTCTATGTCTGGTCGAGAATTCAGGTCATTCACCTCGGATATGAAATTTCAAACGCCTTGAAAGAGGGGAAGGCGCTCACTGAGGCGAACAAGAGAATGCGTTTGGAAGCGCTCACGCTCAAATCCAACGCACGTATTGAAAAGATCGCGGCGGAGGAGTTGAAAATGGTCAAACCCAAACCCGATCAGGTGATCGTAATCCGATGAAAAGGAAATCCATCAACTGGTTTAAGATCAGGGTCGGCCTCATCTCATTTTTCCTCTTGTTCTCCTTTGTCTTCATCGTGGGAAGGATGTTCCAGCTCCAGGTGCTCAAGAAGGAACAGCTTTATAAGCTGGCCGCCCGGCAACAGATCAGCCAGATCCCTCTCGTCCCCAAGCGGGGAACCATCTATGACCGGAATGAGAATGAGCTGGCCGTCAGCCTTGAGGTGGATTCGGTCTATGCGGAGTCAAAAAAGGTCGTGGAAGTAGAAAAGGCGGTCCAGGAGCTCTCGACCATTTTTCAGAATGACCGGAAGGAATTAAGAGAGAGTTTGAAGAGCCAGAAATCCTTCGAATGGATCCAGAGAAAAATCTCTCCGAAAGAGACCGAAGCGGTGAAAGCCCTCCATCTCTCCGGAATCCATTTCCTCAGAGAGAATAAACGGTTCTATCCCCACTCCCATCTGGCCGCCCATGTCATCGGCTTTGTTGGCCTTGATTCGAAGGGCCTGGAGGGCATCGAGCTCCAGTATGATGTCCTGCTCAACGGGAAACAGAACATCTTAACAACGGAGAAGGATGCCATGGGCCGGGGCATCATGACGGCGGGCGGCCCTTATGAGAAGGAGGAGCATTACCGGAATATCGTCCTGACCATCGATAAACAGATCCAGCATGTGGCCGAGACCGAGTTGAGCCACTCGGTTCAGAAATGGGGGGCAAAGGGAGGAATGGTCATTGTTATGGATCCGATGACCGGTAAGATCCTCGCGTTAACCTCCTATCCCTTTTTCAATCCGAACCAGTTCATCCAGTACCGGCCCAAGTCATGGAGGAATCGGGCAGTCTCCGATGTTTTTGAGCCGGGGTCCATGTTTAAAGCCTTTCTGGCTGCGGCTGTTCTCGAAGAAAAGATTGTTCAGCCCTCCGATTCTTTCTATTGCGAAAATGGATCCTACACCATCTATGACCGGACGATCCGGGACCACTCGAAGCATGGATGGCTCACCTTCCAACAAGTCATCAAAGTGTCGAGCAATATCGGAGCGGCAAAGGCGGCGGAGAAGCTGGGGAAAGAAAGGTTCTACCGGTACCTCTGCGATTTCGGATTCGGAGAGAAGACGCGGGTCGGCCTTCCCGGAGAGGCAAAGGGGATTGTTCATCATCCGAGATACTGGCCCCCGGTCACACTGGACACGATCGCCTTCGGACAGGGGATCGCGGTCACAGGGATTCAGATGGCGACTGCGCTTTGCGCCATTGTGAGCGGGGGGGTTCTGATGAAACCCCAGGTGGTGGAGAGGATCACGAATGAGAAAGGAGTCGTGATTCAATCCTTTAAACCGGGGACAGTCAGGAGAGTCATCTCAGGGGAGACGAGCCGAAAGGTGATGGCTTTGCTCAAGGCGACCACGGAGAAAGGAGGGACCGGTGAACAGGCCGTTCCCCAGGGCTATGAGGTGGGTGGAAAGACAGGCACGGCCCAGAAGGTGGACAGTATTTTAGGGGGATATTCTGAGGACAGGTATACCAGCGGCTTTATGGGATTTGCTCCTGCGGATGAACCGAAGATCGTCATCCTGGTTGTGATTGATGAACCCCGTGGATCGACTTATGGGGGGATTGTGGCAGCGCCTGTCTTCGGGGCGATCGTGGAGAAAGTTCTTCCCTATCTCAACATCCTCCCGAAGGGGACCATGATCGTCAAGAACGAATTAGAATTCCCCGTGAAGAGGGAGGCGGCCGCGGTTTTACCTGCCATCGAGGAAGTCAAGGTAGGAAAGGGTGTGGAACAGGTTGTGATGCCGGATCTCACAGGATTGCCGATGAGGAGTGCGCTGAGTCGCATCGAGGGAAGGGGATTGATCATCAAGGTTTCCGGAAACGGAAAGCTCGTGGAACAGGTTCCCAGGGCTGGAGCGGTGATCGATAAAGGAGATATCTGTTATTTGAAGTTTGAGCCTTCGTCGTAACCCCAGGAAGCTAACTGTGTTCCATATATCGGGGGGTTGAACACAAGGAAGTATCATACGACTGGTGCAAATGAAACTTTGCATACCCACCCCCACCCCTGCCTGCGCCGAGGCTTCGGCAGGCAGGCCAACCCTCCCCCTGATGGGGAGGGTAATCATCATGGGCCTCGCGTGATCCCTCCCCCTTCAAGGGGGAGGTGAGGAGGGGGATGGGGATTTGGTCTATTTTGTATGGAACTCATGAAATTGCTGGAAGGGGTGGAGATCAAAAAGATCGTCGGAGAGACCCGGAAAGAGATTGAGGGGATTGCCTGCCATTCCCGGCAGGTCGGCAAGAATTTTCTCTTTGCGGCCATCCGTGGGAGGGAAGCGGATGGCCACCGTTTTATCGAGGAAGCCATCGAGAAAGGAGCGGAAGCGATCTTGTTAGAAGAAGGACCTGAGGTGAATGGGAGGACCGCCATCTTCGTTCCAAACAGCCGTCGGGCTCTGGCAAGGGTTGCCTCAACCTTTTATGGCAATCCATCCGAGAGGATGCGCCTTATCGGCATTACCGGCACGAATGGGAAGACGACGACCACCTTTCTCCTGGAGTCGATCTTCAAGAAGGCGGGATATGGCGCGGGCGTGATCGGGACGATCAATTACCGTTACGGTCAGAAGGTCGTCCCTGCATTGAATACCACGCCCGAGTCTTTGGATCTCCAGAGAATTCTTTGGGAGATGTTAGGAGAAGGGATCTCCCATGTGATCATGGAGGTCTCTTCCCATGGCCTTGACCTCGACCGCATCTTCGGATGCCAATTCGACGGAGCGATCTTCACAAACTTCACCTCCGACCACTTAGACTACCATCAAACCCTGGAACGATATTTTGAGAGCAAGCAGAAGCTCTTCTCCGAAGCTCTGATGAGGAGTCAGAAGGCAGGGCGGTTTGCCGTGACGAACCATGATGATCCAAGAGGAGAGAAAATCGTTAGAGGAGTCGATCTTCCCATCCTTCGTTATGGTCTGGGAAGCTCCTGCGACTTCTCCGCAACCGAAGTGACACTCTCCTTCGAAGGCATTTCCTGCCGGATCAGAACTCCGAAAGGTGAATTTCCTCTCCATTCGAAGTTGATCGGGAGATTCAACCTCTATAATATTCTGGCCGCCGTAACCGCGGGATTCGGGATGGGGCTTCCCCTGGAGATTCTGAAAGAAGGAGTGGAAAGCGTGGAAGGCGTCCCGGGAAGGTTTGAAAAGGTGGCAAACCGTAAGTCCATTCATGTCATTGTGGACTATGCCCATACCCACGATGCCCTGGAACGGGTTTTATTGGGACTGAGGGACACGCTGGTCATATCCTCCCGGGATCGAAGGGAGAGAATCATCACGGTCTTCGGTTGCGGCGGTGACAGGGACCGGACAAAGCGCCCCCTGATGGGAGAGGCGGCGGGAAAGTATAGCGATCTGGTCATCATCACATCGGATAATCCGAGAACAGAAAACCCGTTAGCCATTATCGGAGAGGTGGAGAGAGGAATTCAATCTCTTGCCCTGGAAGAATGGCATCGAAATGAAATGGAAGCATGGAGATCAAAGAAGGGATACCTGAAGGTCCCCGACCGGAGGGAGGCCATCCGGCTGGCGATCCAATTGGCCCGGTCTGAAGACACGGTTCTGATAGCGGGCAAGGGCCATGAGGATTATCAGATCATTGGAAAGCAGAAGATTCCCTTTGATGACCGAATCGAAGCAAGAAAGGCGCTGGGGGAAGAGTGACGTTTCATATCAAGGAGATCCTGAATGCCACAGAGGGAAAACTTCTGCAGGGAAGGAGGGATGTCCTTTTCCAGACCATCACCACGGATTCAAGAGCCGTGACAGAAGGGGCGCTCTTCATCGCTCTGAAAGGGAACCGGTTCGATGGCCACCATTTTGCCATCGAAGCCCTGGAGAAAAGGGCCGGAGGCGTGGTGATCGCAGAAGATAAGGCCGGGGATATCCGCTGGAACGGTTATCGATCCAGGCCGGTCATTGCTGTCCGGGATACGCTTCATGCCCTTGGGAATATCGCCAGGCACCAAAGGCGTAAGTATGGCACGCCGGTTGTTGCCCTGACGGGGAGCAATGGTAAGACGACAACGAAGGAGATGATTTCCGCCTGTCTCGAGACCACGTTTCCTGTTCTCAAGACGGAAGGAAATCTGAACAACCTCATCGGTCTTCCCCTTACCCTCCTCAATCTCACGGAGAGGGAGAGGGTGGTCGTTCTTGAAATGGGGATGAATGTGCCCGGAGAAATCAGGAAGCTCACCGAGATTGCAGAGCCTGATGTGGGATTGATCACTAATATCCAGAGAGCCCATCTCGAAGGGCTGGGGAGTCTGGAGAGGATCAAAGAGGAGAAGGGTGAACTCTTCCGGAGGATGAGAAAGGATGGGTCGATCATCGTCAACCGGGACGATCCCAGGGTGGTCCATCTCGGAGAGGAGTTCCAGGGGCAGAAGATCACTTTCGGAATCGATCATCCCGCCGATGTGATGGCGAAGGAGATACGCCTCCACGGGATGAAAGGAACTTCCTTCATTCTGGTCCTGGAAGGAGAGGGGACAGAAATCCGCCTTCCATTGCCGGGAAGACATTTTGTTCACAACGCCCTCTCAGCGATTGCGGCGGCGAGCCTCTTTGGCATTGAACTGGAAAAAACAAAAGAAGCCCTGGAGCGATTCCGGTCTCTTTCCATGAGGATGGAAGTCCTCTCCCTTGAAAGGGGAATGACTCTGATCAACGATGCCTATAATGCCAATCCGGATTCGATGGAACTGGCCCTTGAAACCCTTTCAGAAGCAAAAGGAAAGGGCAGGGCCATTGCCGTCTTAGGCGATATGCTGGAGCTGGGAGAGTTTACCGTGGAGGCCCATCGGGAATTAGGGAAGAAGGTTGCAGAACTTTCAATTGATCTTCTGCTGGCCATAGGGGAGGAAGCCCCTGTCGTTGTGGAGTCGGCCATTCGCGAAGGATTGAAACATGAAAGGGCAAAGGTGGTGGAGACCCATTCGGAGGCCGTATCGATATTGAGAGAAACGGCCCGGGAAGGGGATTGGGTGCTGGTCAAAGGTTCGAGAGGGATGGCGATGGAAAAAGTCGTTCAGGGCTTGAGGGCAAGGAGGGAGAAAAGGGATGCTCTATCATCTGCTCTATCCTCTTCATGAGCTGATCTCCTTTTTCAATGTCTTCCGTTACATCACCATCCGGACGGTCTACGCCATTCTGACCGCCTTGCTCATCAGTTTTATCATCGGCCCCTGGGTCATCCGGAAGTTGAAGGCTTTTCAGATCAAGCAGGTGGTGAGGGAAGATGTTCCACCCCGCCATCTCTCCAAAAACGGGACACCCACCATGGGAGGAAGTCTAATCCTGATGGCGCTCCTTATCCCGACCCTTCTCTGGGCGGACCTGGCGAACCGATATATCTGGATTGTGCTGCTGACCACTCTGGGATTCGGAGCGCTTGGGTTTCTCGATGACTATAAAAAGGTCCGGGATAGGAATGGCCTCGGCATTAAGGCGCGATATAAATTTCCCATCCAGGTGGCGATGGGCTTAGTGACAAGCTGGGTCCTGTTCCACCTGATGGACCACGATTCGAAACTGATCTTTCCTTTCTTCAAGAAAGTGATGCCGGACCTCGGAGACTGGTATCTCCTCTTCGGAATGTTCGTCATCGTGGGCACCGCCAATGCCGTCAACCTGACCGATGGGCTGGATGGATTGGCCATCGGACCGGTATTGATTGCCAGCGGCACCTTCATTCTCTTCTGTTATCTGGCAGGTCATTTCCGGTTTGCCAGTTATCTTCAGATCCCCTTTGTCAGAGGGAGCGGTGAGCTCACCATCCTATGCGGAGCCCTTCTTGGCTCCGGTCTGGGATTTCTCTGGTTCAATACCTATCCTGCCCAGGTCTTTATGGGCGATGTCGGCTCGCTGGCATTAGGAGCGACCCTGGGGACGATCGCCGTCGTCACGAAACAGGAGTTTCTCCTGATGATCGTGGGCGGGATCTTTGTGGTTGAGACGCTTTCGGTCATCATTCAGGTCATCTCGTTCAAGTTGCGCAAGAAGAGGGTCTTCCGGATGGCGCCCATCCATCACCATTTTGAATTGAAGGGCTGGGCAGAGCCGAAGATCATTGTCCGGTTCTGGATCATCGGCATCATCCTGGGATTGGTGGCCATCGGCTCGTTGAAACTCAGATAAAACATGGAATATTGGAAGAATGGAACATTGGAATATTGGGTTAAGAAGTAATGACAGTGAACGCCTTAAATCAGTTGACATTCTACAGACTGTCATTGCGACCCCGAACTTGATTCGGGGGAAGCAATCTCACAGGATTGCTTCGTCGTTCCCGCTCCTTGCAATGACAACTTTCCAGTGGCGTTCGTTATGGTTTACCCATTATTCCAACATTCCATCATTCCACCTGAAGATATGGATCTTCTCGGCAGAAAAGTTTTAGTGGTGGGGCTGGCCAAAACAGGACTGGCGACGGTGAGGTTCCTCAAGGAGAAAGGATCGATCGTCGGCGCTTCGGAGGTGAAACCCGAAGAAGAGATGAAAGAGGTTGCTCAGGAGTTAAAGGCGATGTCCATCTCGATGGAGTGGGGCGGCCATACGGTGAGAAACTTTCTCCATCAGGATCTCATCGTTCTCAGCCCGGGAGTTGACCCGACCCTCGATCCGATTCAGAAGGCCATGGATCAGGGAATACAGGTGATCAGTGAAATGGAGCTGGCTTACCATTTCATCAACATTCCCATCATTGCGATCACGGGCACGAATGGCAAGACGACAACGACCCTGCTCATCGGCGAGATGCTGAAGGAAGAAGGAAAGAAAGTCGGAGTCGGCGGCAATGTGGGAGAGCCTCTGATCCTTTTCGCAGAGGGAGGAGACCGGTATGAGCTGTTGGTCGTTGAGGTCTCCAGTTTCCAACTGGAAGGGAGTGAGCGCTTCCGGCCCAGGTGCTCGGTCCTCCTCAATATCACCGAAGATCATCTCGACCGTTATTCGAGATACGAAGACTATATCGAGGCAAAGATGAGGATTTTTAAGAACCAGGGGATCGAGGATCTGGCAATCCTCAATCGGGATGATCCCATGGTGATGAAGTACGCGGAGAGGGTGAGGGCAAAGAAGCTCTTTTTCAGCCTGAAGGAGAGGGTCGAAGAAGGCGGTTTTTTCAACGGGAAGGAGATTCTCCTCCGATTAGGAGGCGTGGAAGAGGCCTATCCTTTGAGTCAGTCGCCTCTGAAAGGGATCCACAATGTGGAGAATATGATGGCGGCTGTCATTGCGGCAAGGCTCTTCGGCAGTTCGAAAGGAGCGATCGAAAGGGTTCTCAACCGGTTCAGGGGACTGGAGCATCGCCTCGAATTTGTCCGCGAGATTGAGGGTGTTCCCTATTACAACGATTCGAAGGGAACGAATGTGGGCTCCGTGGTCAAGTCACTTCAGAGCTTCCAGGAGCCTGTCATTCTGATCGCAGGCGGGAAGGATAAGAATACGGATCTCCGTCCCCTCAGGGAGTGGGTACAGACCCGTGTTAAACGGATGATTCTCATCGGAGAGGCGAAAGAGAGAATGGCCCGGGAGTTAGGGCCTTTGACGGAGACGGTGATGGCAGGGACAATGGAGGAGGCGGTCCTTCTGGCTCACCGGATGGCGAAGACAGGGGAGGTGGTCCTTCTCTCGCCCGCCTGTTCGAGTTTCGATATGTTCAGGGATTACAAGGAAAGAGGAAAGGTGTTCAAGGAAGCGGTGCGACGCCTGTAAAATCTCCCCTATCCCCTCTTTTCCCTCCGGGCCAGAGGCCCTATGGGCCGGCGGCCAAAGAGGGGTAATTCCTCCCTTTGGTCTCTGACCCAGAGTGGTCTCCGACCCGGAGGGCAAAGGGAGGCGCCGCCGTCCAGAGCCGCACTGCTAATGCAGCGCCAAGCATTGGGACTTTGGCGCCGGACGGTTGGGAGGGATTTTTAAAATATTCATTAAAGGATGAGACCCTTAATAAGTTATGAGGTCAAAAGGTAGATTCGATTTCATTCTTTTAATCGTTGCCCTTATTCTTGTGGGCATTGGAATTGTGATGGTCTATAGCACAAGCGCTATCATTGCAGGAGACCGGTTTGGCGATCCTTACTACTTTCTGAAGAGGCAGGCTCTTTATGCAGGAGCCGGTTTTATATTGATGATCATGATGATGTTCTTCCCTTACGGAATACTGAAGCGATTTGCCTACCCCATCTTCGTGCTCTCCGTCCTGTTCCTCATCGCCGTATTGATCCCGGGCATAGGCCACCGGGCGGGCGGATCGATGCGATGGTTAAAGATCAGCACGTTCACCTTCCAGCCCTCGGAATTTGCCAAGCTGGGTCTGATCATCTTTCTGGCTTACTTCCTGACCAAGAAGGAAGAAAAGATACGGAGCTTTTCCTTCAGTTTTCTTCCGACGCTCCTGCTCTCCGGCCTGGTCATCGGACTGGTGTTGAAGGAGCCTGATTTCGGGGCGGCTCTCTTTCTCACGATCATGGTCTTTCTCCTCCTCTTTATCAGCGGTGCGAGGGTGATCTATATTGCAGGCGCCTTTCTGCTTGCCGCTCCGGTGGTCTATGCGCTTCTGATGAATGCAGAATACCGTTATAAGAGGTTGATCGGTTTCATCCGCCCCTGGGACGATCCAACGGGAACCAGTTTTCAGATCATCCAGTCTTTCCTCTCCTTTGGCTCGGGCGGCCTCTTCGGGCTTGGCCTGGGAGAGGGGAGACAGAAACTCTTCTTCCTTCCAGCCCCTCACACGGACTTCATCTTCTCCATTATCGGAGAAGAACTGGGACTGGTGGGGGCGATGGGAGTGGTCGTTCTCTTTTTCATCCTGGCCTTCAGGGGAATCCAGATTGGAATTTCGATTCAGGATAGGTTCGGTTCCTATTTGGCGCTGGGGATCACTTTAATGATCTCTCTTCAGGCGATCATCAATATGGGAGTGGTCCTGGGACTTCTTCCGACCAAAGGGTTGACCCTTCCCTTTGTGAGCTACGGAGGGACATCATTGATTGCCAATTTCATCGGGTTGGGGATTCTTCTTCACCTTTCAACCCATGCGGAACGAAGATGAGGTGTGTGATAGCCGGAGGGGGCACAGGAGGCCACCTCTTTCCCGGCATGGCGATTGCCGAGGCTTTTATTGAAAGGGAGACGGGGAATGAAGTCCTCTTCATCGGGACGGAGCGTGGCATCGAAGCCAGGGTGCTGGCCGGAGGGAGATTTCCGCTGAAGATGATCCATGCGATGCCCATCAAAGGAAGATCCCTAACGGGAAAACTGAGAGCCCTCTGGGCTCTGCCGAAGGCCATGACCGAGGCTTCGGCCATCCTGAAGGAGTTTCAGCCCCAGTTTGTGTTAGGCGTGGGGGGATATGCCTCCGGGCCCGCGGTTCTGGCTGCCTCTCTTCTCAGGATGAAAAGGGCTATCCATGAGCAGAATGTGATTCCGGGAATGACCAACAGGATTTTGAAGAGATTTAGTCAGCGGATTTTTGTCTCCTTCGAAGAGACGAAGAAGCACTTTCCTGAAAGAAAGACGGTTCTGACCGGCAACCCGATCAGGAAAGAGATCATTGCCTCTGCGTCTTCAAGGGAGAAGGGAGATCGATTCACCCTTCTCGTCTTCGGTGGAAGTGCGGGCGCGCACCGGATCAATGCGGCCTTATTGGAGGCCTTGCCCTTGCTCCAGGAGTTGAGGTCCTCTTTGAGGTTTATCCATCAGACCGGGAAAGAGGACCTGGACTTTGTTTCAAGAGGCTATGCCGAGAAGGGATTCGAAGCAGAGGTAACGCCTTTTATTGATGAGATGGCGCGCTGCTACCGGAGGGCCGACCTGGTGATCTGCCGGTCAGGGGCGAGCACGGTTGCGGAACTGGCTGTCTGCGGAAAGGCGTCGATTCTCATCCCTTATCCCTATGCAGCTCATCACCACCAATGGAAGAATGCGAGAAGGCTGGTCGATCTGGGGGCAGCCAGAATGATTCTGGATGAGGAGTTGAAAGGTCCATCGCTATCCGAGAGCATTCTCCATCTTTACCACCATCCGGAGGAAAGGGAGAAGATGGAAGGGGCGATCCAGAGGATCGGGTGTCCGAGAGCAGCCGAAGAGATCGTGGATCAGTGTTATGCGTTAATTGGGGCATAATTTCACCCCCACCCTCACCCTCCCCCGTCGAGGGGGAGGGGATTTTTAAAAAGTTGTTATGAAAGTTTTCCCTCTCCCCTGGCGGGAGAGGGTTAGGGTGAGGGGGAATCGAACTTATTATGTATCGAAAAATAAAGATCAGAAACATCCATTTCGTTGGGATCGGCGGCATCGGGATGAGCGGGATCGCTGAGGTTCTGCTGAACCTGGGATACCAGATCAGCGGATCGGACATGAAGGAGACAGAGGTCACCCGGAGGCTCCAGGTCCTGGGATGCCAAGTCGATTATGGCCACCGGAGGGAGAATGTGAAGGAGGCCGATGTCGTGGTCGTCTCCTCTGCCATTCGTCCGAACAATCCGGAGGTCGAAGTGGCTGAGGAGAGGCGCATTCCTGTCATTCCGAGGGCGGAGATGCTGGCGGAATTGATGCGAATGAAGGTGGGCATCGCCATTGCGGGAACCCATGGCAAGACGACGACGACCTCCCTCATTGCCACGGTTCTGGGTGCGGCCGGACTCGATCCAACCGTGGTCATCGGAGGAAGACTGAACAGCATCGGCAGCAATGCGAAGTTAGGGCAGGGGGAGTTTCTGGTGGCCGAGGCGGATGAGAGCGACGGCTCCTTTCTCAAACTGATGCCCACCATCGCTGTGGTGACCAACATCGATCCGGAGCATCTCGACTATTACAAGGGGATTGAAGAGATTAAAGAGGCCTTTCTCGATTTTCTGAACAAGATTCCCTTCTTCGGGTTGGCCGTGCTCTGCCTCGATCATCCCAACATTCAGAGTCTCCTTCCGAAGTTGAAGAAGCGGTTCACCACTTACGGGTTGACAACCCAGGCCGATTTTCAGGCGGGGGAGATCGAATTCGACGGACTCTCCACCGCCTTTGATGTGCTCTACCAGCGAAAGGAGATCGGAAGGTTAAGAATCCGGATGCCGGGCCTTCACAATGTCTATAATGCGCTGGCCGCCGTAGCCACCGCCTTTGAACTCGACATCCCTTTTCATGTCGTTCAGGAGACCCTGAAGGATTTCGGCGGGATTCAAAGGCGGTTTCAGATCAAGGGGGAGAAGAAGGGAGTCCTCGTGGTGGATGATTATGGCCATCACCCCGTGGAGATCATGGCCACATTGAAGGCAGCAAAAACAGGATGGAAGAGAAGGATCATCGCTGTGTTTCAACCCCATCGATACACCCGGACACAGGCCCTCTTTCGGGATTTTCTGGCCGCCTTTTACGACGCCGATGTTCTCATCCTCACGGATATTTATGCGGCAGGGGAGGACCGGATGGAAGGGGTGGAGGCCAAAGCGCTCTTTGAAGGGATCAGGGAATATGGCCATAAGGATGCGACCTATATTCCGGACAAGAAGGAGATCGTTGACCATCTTCTCGGCATCGTTGTTCCGGGAGATATGGTGATCACTCTCGGGGCAGGAGATATCTGGCAGGCGGCCGAGGAACTGGTGAAACGTTTGTGATTTCGGAATGCGGAATCCCCCCACCCTCCCCCTCAAGGGGGGAGGGTGGGGGAGGGGGCGCAATCTGCGCTCCGCAATAGGGATGATGCGGGATTATAAAGAAGAGGCAAGGGATTTGATTGAGGGGAGGGTGCTCTTTGATGCACCGATGAAGAGATATACCTCCATCAAAGTGGGAGGTCCTGCGGAGTGCCTTCTCTTTCCGAAGGATGTGAAAGAGCTGAGAAAGGTGATCCGGCATGCCGGGAGGAAGAGGATTCCCGTCTTCATTTTAGGAAAAGGGACAAACCTTATTGTGAGGGACAGGGGAATTCATGGGTGGGTGGTCAGTCTCACACAGGGGATGAAGAAGGTTAAGATGGATGGCGAGGTTCTGGAGGCTGAAGCCGGCTGCCCGCTTCAACAACTGGTTCAATTCTCCGTTCAAAAAGGGCTTGCCGGACTTGAGCCCTTCTTCGGCATTCCAGGGACCGTAGGCGGCGGGCTGGCCATGAATGCCGGCGCATGGGGAACGGAATTGAAGGATGTCATCCATTCCGTCACTTTGATGAAAGAGGATGGAGAAATTGTGAAGAGACCCCAGTCCAGGCTCCGGTTCACCTACCGGAATCTGGTTTTACCGCCATCGTGGATCATCCTGAAGGGAAGGTTCCGTCTGAAGGAAGGAAGAAGAGAGGAGATCCTTGAGCGGGTAAAATCCTTTTCAGAGATGAGGAAGAGAACACAGCCTCTCGATTACCCGAGCGCAGGCTCCGTTTTTAAGAATCCGGAAGAAGGACAGGCAGGAAAATGGATTGATGAGACCGGGCTGAAAGGGTTCCGCATGGGGCAGGCGATGGTTTCAGATCGCCATGCCAATTTTATCATCAACCTGGGAAAGGCGACTGCAGAAGAGGTCCTCCGTCTCATGGAGTGGGTGGAGAGAAGGGTCTACGAGGAGAAGGGCATCTCCCTGGAGAGGGAGGTAAGGGTGGTGGGTGAAGCTTAATGCAGATTTCGGATTGCGGATTGCGGAATAAAGACGGCAGGGTTTTAGTGGTAAGCAGATGAAGGATCAACCGCTTAAAAAGAAGAAGATCGGCGTCCTGATGGGAGGCCTCTCCCGGGAGAGGGAGATTTCGCTCCGGACAGGGAAGGCCATAGGGAAGGCGCTCGTTGAAAAAGGATATAAGGCTTGTTCCATTGATGTGGGCCGTGACATCGCGGAAAGGTTGATGAAAGAGAAGATTGAAATAGCGTTTATCGCCCTTCACGGAAGATACGGAGAAGACGGAACGATTCAGGGGATGCTCGAGTTGATGGGGATTCCCTATACCGGATCGGGCGTCCTTGCGAGCGCCCTCGCTCTTCACAAGATCATGGCCAAAAAGATCTTGCTTCATGAGAAGGTTCCGACACCGCCGTTTGAATTCCTTAAGCGGGGGGAGATTGAGAGGGAGGCGCCGAAGAAAGTTTCCCTTCCTCTTCCGCTTGTGGTCAAGCCTGCACGGGAGGGATCTACGATCGGAATCTCCATTGTCCATAAAGAGGAAGAGCTTCTCCGGGCATTAAAGGAGGCGGGAAGATACGATGAGGAGATTCTGGTTGAAACGTTCATGAGGGGGAAAGAGATCACCGTGGGCATTCTCAATGACATTCCTCTCCCCATCATCGAGATTGCCCCAAGAAGCGGGTTCTATGATTACCACTCGAAATATACGAAAGGGGAGACGGAGTATATTATTCCGGCCCGGATTCCCAGAGAGAAGTACCTCCATGCCCAGGAGATTAGCCTCAGGGCTTTTCAGGCGCTTGGGTGCTCGGGATGCGCCAGGGTCGACCTGATGACCGATGAGGAAGGGAATCCCTTTATCATCGATCTAAACACAATGCCAGGGATGACGGAGACAAGCCTCCTGCCCAAGGCCGCAGAGTATGTCGGCATCTCTTTCGGAGAGCTGGCTGAGCGAATCCTTTTAGGGGCGGCATTAAAAATAGAAAGTTGAAAGTGGAGAGTGGAAAGTGGTTCCCTGAAAAAAGTTTTAATCACCACCCTCCACCTTCCACTTTCGGGAAACCCATATGAGCCAGGAAAAATTTTTCAGACCTGAGAAGAAACGGGAGGAGGGGGGAGGCGAGAGAATTCAGGAAATTCTCAGGAGAACCGTCCGGATGGCCTTTCATATCCTCTTCCTCATATTCTTCTTCCTGGCGGGCCATCAATTGTATGTCCGCCTGCTGGAGGATTCCTTCTTCCGGGTGAAGAAGGTGGAGATTAAGGGGCGCCGGAAAATTCCGGAGAAGACCATTCTCTCGCTGGCCAGGATCGAAGGAATGCCCAATCTCTTTACCCTCCCCCTGAAGGAGATCTCCGGGCGGGTGGAAGTCCACCCCTGGGTCGAATCTGTGAATGTCAGAAAAGTTTTTCCTGATCGGGTGCTGATTCATATCGAGGAGCGAAAGCCGATGGCCATCCTTCAATTAGAGGAGCCTTTTTATATCGATTCGAATGGGGTGATCTTTTCGAGGGTGGGAGACCGTGATGAATATAATTTTCCTTTTCTCACCGGGTTGAGCCGGCAGGCATTTGATAAGGATCCGGCCGTGGCAAGGCATCTCATCACGAAAGCCCTTGAATTTTTAAGGATTGCCGATCAGGAAAGGGGTTCTCCCCTCGAGGGGATTTCGGAGATCCGGATGGAAAAGAGTTTCGGGATTCAATGTTTCACCCAGGCCGAAGGGGTGGAGGTCAGAATGGGGTGGGACCATTTTGGAGAAAAATTGAGAAGATTGTCCCTTATCTGGACGGATCTTCAGAAAAGAGGAGTCACGGCAACGTCGGTTGATTGCAGTGACTTGAGGAGAATGGTGGTAAGGAAAAATTCCCGTAGATCAAATTAGCAGGCTGCTGAAAAACGACTTTTTCAGCAAACTGTTAGAAAGGAGGTGATCCGGGGATGGGCAAGAGGGATTCGCTGGTTGTCGGACTGGACATAGGAACGACAAAGATCTGCACGGTTGTAGGAGAGGTGGCCAACGGTGAGGCCAACATCATCGGCCTCGGAACCTTTCCCTCAAAAGGATTGCGGAAGGGTGTGGTCGTCAATATTGAAAGCACGGTCCAGTCGATCAAGAAAGCGGTTGAAGAAGCGGAGTTGATGGCCGATTGCCATATCACTTCCGTCTATGCAGGCATTGCAGGAGGACACATCAAAGGGATCAACAGCCACGGGGTGATCGCCGTCAAGAACAAGGAGATCGGCCCGAATGATGTGAAGCGGGTCATCGATGCGGCGAGAGCGGTGGCCATACCCATGGACCGGGAGATCATTCACACCATCCCTCAAGAGTATATCGTGGACGATCAGGACGGAATCAATGACCCGGTCGGAATGTCAGGGATTCGATTGGAGGGGAGGGTTCACATCGTCACCGGCGCCATTACCTCTGCTCAGAACATCATCAAATGCGCCAACCGGGCCGGCCTCGATGTGGATGACATCGTCCTGGAACAGTTAGCTTCGAGCGAAGCCGTGCTCACCCCCGAGGAGAAAGAATTAGGGGCGGCCATCATCGATATCGGCGGCGGGACGACCGATCTCGTCATCTTTTCGAATGGGGCGATCAAGCATACAGCCGTCTTCTCCCTGGCCGGAAGCCATATCACCAACGATATCTCCATAGGGCTTCGTACGCCGGTGGAGGAGGCGGAGAAGATCAAGATCCGCTATGGATGTGCGCTCACTTCTATGGTGCGGAAGGATGAGACGATCGAAGTCCCCAGCGTGGGAGGCAGAAAGCCTCGTGTCCTTTCGAGACAGACTCTTGCGGAGATCATTGAACCCAGGGTGGAGGAGACCCTCGCGCTGGTTCGCGATGAGTTGGTAAAGATGGGCTATGGCAATCTTCTTGCTTCTGGGGTGATCCTCACAGGGGGAAGCGCCATTCTCGAAGGGATTCCTGAACTGGCCGAGCAGGTTTTTAATCTTCCTGTCCGGAGGGGGGCGCCTGTGGGAATCGGAGGCCTGGTTGATCTGGTCAACAGTCCGATTTATGCCACCGGAGTAGGCCTTGTCCTTTATGGAAGCCGCAACATGGCTCAGAGCCGGTTTAAGGTGGGGGAGGGGAATGTCTTCAGCAAAGTCACCCGCCGGATGAAAGAATGGATAGGAGAATTCTTTTGATACTTAGAAACGTAAATAGTGATAGTGCGAGAGGGTGGGAAAACCCCTTGCGCCTAACGCCTTACGATTAACGGAATAAATCTTTGAATGAAAAAGGAGGGGAAAATGATCGAATTCGACGAGAACAAAAACATGGCCGCCAAAGTGAAGATCATCGGGATCGGAGGAGGAGGAAACAATGCTCTGAATACCATGATCTCCAGTCAACTCACCGGTGTTGAGTTTGTTGCAGCCAATACCGATGCTCAGGCATTGTCGGCAAACCTGGCTCCGATGAAGTTTCAGCTGGGCGCCACATTGACCAAAGGCCTGGGAGCCGGAGCGAATCCGGAGGTCGGAAGAAAAGCGGCCTTGGAAGATGTGGAGATGATCCGCGAAATCCTGAAGGGTGCGGACATGGTCTTCATCACCGCCGGCCTGGGCGGCGGAACCGGCACGGGAGGGGCCCCGGTGATTGCAGAGGTGGCTCGTGAGATGGGCGCCCTTACCGTAGCCATTGTCACCAAACCCTTCCACTTTGAGGGAAAGAAGAGGATGAAACAGGCCGAAGAGGGTCTGGCCAATCTGAGAATGACAGCGGATGCCCTGATCACCATTCCGAATCAACGGCTTCTGAGCGTCAGCGGCAAGAATATGACGTTACTCGAATCCTTTAAGAAGGCGGATGAGATTCTCTTCCATGCGGCCAAAGGGATTTCGGATATCATTGTCGGCCACGGCATCATCAATCTCGATTTTGCCGATGTGCGGGCCGTTATGACTGAAACCGGAATGGCGATGATGGGAACAGGCATTGCCTCCGGGGAGAACCGATCCATGGAGGCCGCCCAGAAGGCGATCTCCAGCCCGCTCCTGGAGGATATCTCGATCGAGGGGGCCCGAGGGCTTCTCATCAATATCACCGGCGGAGAGAACATGACCCTCAGTGAGATCAATGAGGCGACCAGCCTTATCCAGAAGGAGGCCCATGAAGAAGCAAACGTCATCTGGGGGATGGTGATTGACCCGTCCATGAAAGACGATATCCGGATCACGGTGATTGCCACCGGCTTCGGAAAAACCGCAGAGAAGAAGGTGGATAGGCCGGTCCTCTCGGGGATCAAACGATTTGCTCAGATTCCCGGATTCAAGGACGGCGGCAAAGAGATCCCTCCTTTCTCCATCAGCGTCAAGGAGGGGAACAGGGAAACCCCCGCTTTTATGAGAAGGGTCAAGGCCAACGAACGATTTGATGAGCTGAAATTGGAACCCCCCTCCGATTTCGTGATTGAAGATGAAGACCGTTTCGACATCCCCACTTTTTTAAGAAAACAGGCGGACTGAAAAAGTTGTTAGGGGACAGGGAGTAGGGTGGAGGGTGTAGGGAAGAGAATTGAGATTGGGGATTAGTCTTTTATTTGTTATATTAATACTAATCCCAACACCCTAAACGCTAAACCCTAAAAATGGTTTCTTGGAAACTCATTCAGAAGGCAAAAGCCATTCTTGAAAAAGAGAGGGGGGCAGTCCGAAAGCCCTGGGGAGGAAGAATTTCGATATGTCTCCTCTATCCGAACTCCTACCATGTAGGGATGTCCAATCTCGGATTTCAGACCGTCTATCAAAGGCTCAACTCCGAAGACGATATCGTCTGCGAGAGAGCCTTCCTTCCCGATCCGGAAGACCTCCAGGACTACCGGAGGACACCCACCCCGCTTTTTTCACTCGAGTCCCAGACGCCCCTTTCAGACTTCGATCTATTAGCCTTCTCCATCTCCTTTGAGAACGACTTTCTCAACATCCTCACCCTCCTCGATTTAGCCCGCATCCCGCTGGAGCGTCGTCATCGCAAAGAGAAAGACCCGCTGGTCATGGCAGGCGGTGTGGCCGTCTTTCTCAACCCGGAACCCCTCAGCGAATTTTTCGACCTCTTTGTCCTCGGGGAAGCGGAGGAGGTGATCGGAGAGTTCCTGGAGACTTACCGTCACTCAGGAAAGGGTAAGGAAGATTTATTGAGGAGGCTGATAGGAATCGAGGGGATCTATGTCCCGGAATTTTATCATGTCACCTATGCGGGAGACGGAAGGATAGAGGCGATTGATTCTGAAGCCGGGCTTCCCTGGAAGGTGAAGCGGAGATGGGTTTCGAAGATCGATCGATTCCCGACCCAATCGAGTCTCTTCACGCAGGATACGGAGTTCAAGGGGATGGCTCTCGTGGAAGTGAACCGGGGCTGTCCGAGGGGGTGCCGGTTCTGTGCGGCCTGCTTTGTCTATCATCCTTTTCGAAATCGAAATCTCCCCTTGCTCGAATCGCTCTCCAGGGAGGCCCTTTTAAAAGAAGAAAAGGTCGGTCTTGCGGGAACAGCCATCTCCGACTATCCCCATCTTCTTCCGCTATGCGAGGATATCCTCTCCCGCGAAGGGGGCGTCTCGCTGGCCTCTCTAAGGATCGATGCGATTACATCCTCCCTCGCTGAGTGTTTGAGAAGGGGCGGGGTCCGGGCGGTTGCCATTGCACCGGAGGCGGGCTCGGAGAGGCTCCGGAAAGTTTTAAAGAAGGGTTATGGCGATGATGAAATTTTAAGAGCGGTCCGGACGCTGGTTGAGAATGGAATTTCACAGATCAAGAGCTATTTTCTCATCGGGCTTCCTTCTGAGACCGATGAGGACGTGAGGGGAATTCTTTCCCTTTCGAAAAGGATTGAGCATCACATGGTCTCCGCCAGGGTGGCCGAGAAGAAAAGGTGGAATCTGGTTCTGAGCGTCAATCCATTTATACCCAAACCGGCAACTCCCTTCCAGTGGGTCCCGTTTGAAGAAGTGAGCGAATTGAAGAGGAAATTGAAGATCCTCCGGAATGGGGTCAGGAGGGAGAAGAACATCGAGATGATCTACGACCTTCCCAAGTGGGCCTATATCCAGGCCTTGCTTTCGAGAGGAGACAGGAGGATGGGTAAGGTATTGATGGCTGCCCACCGCTATCAGGGAAACTGGGGCCAGGCTCTCCGTGAATCGAGCCTTAACCCCGACTTCTTTGTCTGCCGGAGGAGGGATCTGGATGAGATCTTTCCCTGGGACTTCATAGACCACGGCATCCCGAAAGAAGAATTGAAAGAAGAGTATTTAATCGCAATGAAAGAAGCTGACATAAAGATCAATGACCAATGATCAATCGTCAATTAGCAATCATCAATGATTAATGATTTGACTAAGAACTAACTAAAAATATTCGAAATTCCCCCAGTCATTTCCTCCCCCTTGGTGGAACAGGCTTCTAGCCTGTCATAACGGGCAAGATGCCCGTCCCACTTGGGAGGGTGCGGGTGGGGGTGAGGAGAACAGAAAATGAGAACAGAGAAAGTTTCTTTCCAGAGCGAGGGTGAAAAAATTTCAGGCATCCTTCATCTCCCTGCCAGGGAGCATCCGCCCTGCGTGATTGCCTCTCATGGGCTCCTGTCAAGCAAAGATAGTGAAAAGTATATTGCCCTTGGAAATCGAATGTCAGAGGAAGGGATGGCCATGCTTCGGTTCGATTTCAGAGGGATCGGTGAGAGTGGAGGGAGAGAAGAAGACAATACGATCAGCAAAAAGCTTAAAGACCTGGATTCAGCTCTCCATTTTATGCGCTCCCGTCCGGACCTGGAAAATCGAATCGGGTTGGTTGGATCAAGCCTTGGAGGGTTTCTCTCCTTAATCAAAGCCTCAATGGATAAAGAAATTCGGGCTATGGCGGTTTGGGCGACCCCTCATCATCTGGATGAACTAAAAACGAAAAGAGGGAATGAGAGCGCGCCTTTGCCTCCTGAGGCCTTTTTTGAAGACCTGCCCAGGCATCGATTGTTGCCTCTCTTGAGCAGGGTTTCTCATTGCATGATCATTCATGGAGAAAAGGATGAACTCGTTCCTGTTGAACAGGCATGGGAGATTTTCTATCACTTAAGCGAGCCCAAAGAGATCCATATCATCGAAGATGCAGACCATAGGCTCACCGCTCCGGCCCACCGCCAGCGCGCCATCGACCTCACCGTGGGCTGGTTTAAAAAATATCTTTCAATCTGACTTTTCCACACGCATCCTTCTTTTATTAGAAAGATCGCAAAGGAAGGCCCGGCCGGTAATTATATCTGATCGTTGCCTCAACCCTTCCGGCAGGTTAATATTATTTTTGTGGACACTATCACACATACACTTGCAGGCGTAGTGATTGCAAAAGCCATGGATGATAAAAAAATTGGCGGGTGGGGAACGGTGGCGGGACTGGCCATGGGGATTTTTCCGGATTCCGATTTCGTCCTTGGCCTCTTCAACCGCAATTTTTTTCTTCAATATCACCGGGACTTTACCCATTCCATATTCCTTCTCCCATTTTATGCCCTTTTTTTCAGCTGGCTCTTTGTGAAAATATCTAAGCGCCCTTACTTCTGGAGTTTTTATAAAATCTGTCTCCCTGTTCTGATGAGCCATGTCCTGCTCGACTTGCTCACCTCTTACGGGACAATGATCCTCTCTCCATTCTTCAACCACCGGTTTTCGTGGGACCTCGTCTTCATCATTGACCTGATCTTTTCCGGAATCATCCTTCTCCCGTTATTGGCCGGCCTTTTCTTGAAAAGAAGAGCGCAATGGATCTGCCGGGGATCTCTCGCCGGACTGGCCGTCTATATCCTCTTCTGCTGGTTTCAGCATGGGCAGGCCCTCAGCGAGGTCAGGGATTTTTCGAAAGGATTGAAAAGGGAGATCCTTCAGACCGCCGCCCTGCCCCAACCCGCATCCCCTTTCCGCTGGGCCCTCTATGTGGAGACAGAAGATAAAGTCTTTCAGGGATTTGTGGATCTGACGAGAAAAAAGGTTCCCGAAATCGCCTCTCCCCAGGCCTCTTTCTTCGACAGATTGAATAGCCTCTATGATCCATCCGGAAGCATTTCTTTTCAATCCATGGAAAAATTACCGGATTCTCCATGGGTGAAGAAAGCCCTCGCTGCAGATGGAATAAAGTTCTATTACTGGTTTGCCCGGTTTCCCGTCGTGAAGTCTGTCAATTCAAGGGATGGAAGGCACAGGGTGGAATTCATGGATGTGAGATTTTTTCTGCCAGGAATTCGTCTGCCCTTTGTCTATTATGTGGAATTGGATGATCAGGGGCAGGTCCGGTCAGAAGGATTTGTAGAGGATCGAAGAAGGCTATAAACTCGATTTAATTTCTCCTATCTTCCAGGCCCCCTCCTCTTTCTTAAAGATCACATTGAGAACGGTTTTGCTTTCCTGGGGTTGACCGCCGCTTTTCGAAGAAAACCTGGCCAGCCACTCCACTCTTGCTCTGGCGGCATTCCCGGATAACGAAGGGGGCTCAAGAAAATAGGTGAGATCGAGGAAATTGAAATTTGCCCAGGATTGAAGGGTAGCTCTCTTCTTCCCTTCCCGGTCTTTAAAATCTTTTGAATAGCAGGAAAGGAAGAGGTCAATATTCTTTTCCAGATTGGCCTTCCGGATATCGTCGAGGAGGTTTCCTATTTTCTCTATCTCTTCCGCCTCTGTGAGGGGAGTGGAGGGAGGAGCAATCACCTGGGAGATGGCCACAGGAGAGGAGGCCGTCTCTTTAGAAGGAGAGATAGCGCCGGAGTCAGGCTTCTTTGCTCCGACGTGGGAATAGGTGGACCAGAGAAAATACCCAGCGGCAATACAAATGATGGAGATGCCAGCCCAGTTTAAAAAGATCCGCGGATAATCTTTTTTTACCTTTCTTGCAAACCTTCCCTTTTTTATCTGTTCATCGACTGTCCTTTTATGAGTATGTTTATCAAGGGCTTCGTCCCGGAAAAGATCTTCTTCTGATCCCGTAGGGTAGGGGGGTTTAGACTCATGCCTTTTGGCTTCATGGGGATAAGGTGTTTTTTTATTTTCTTCCTCTCGAGGCAAGCCTTGTGGGACGAGTCCTGTTCCGCATTTGAGGCAAGACTTGCCGCGGAGATGGACTTTTTTACAAACCGGGCAGATGAGGCGCTGAGGCGGTGATTCCAGCCATTCCTTGGTGGTTAGGACCTGAGGCGACTCGTTTCCGGCTTCAGGCTCCTGAGCAGTCCCCTCCTCTCTTTCTTGAAAGGAGGATAGAAGAATGACCTCCACTCCGCATCGGATGCAGGACTTTGCCTTTTCATAGATGATTTTACAATCAGGGCAGATATATTTTTCTTTTGGCTTTTCTTCATCTGTTTTTTCCGGGTCGCCGGTATCACCAATGACTGTCTCTTTTCTGACGAGAAAACTTCCGCACTGACTGCAAAACCTGTTCTCCCCCTCATATTCGACCTGGCATTTCTTGCAAATCAGCATTTTAGGTTTCCGGTCCTCACATCGGTTTGGGTTTTGGAGTTTCCACTGGGGGAGGTTTGGAAGCCTCTGAAGTGGCGGCTTTGCTCACCCACGCCTCATTTCCGTCCCGCACTCGAACCCGTAACCAGTTTCCCTTCTCTTCAAGGATGATCAAAGAAGTTCCTTGCTTAACATTTCCAATCACTTTGAAATTGGTTCCTGGCCCTTCACGAAGATTGACAGAATCCCATAAAATTTTAATCGAACGGAGGGAAGGTGGAGGGGATGGCGGTGGCTGGGTTGATGGAGTTGTCTTGGGAGATTCCAAAACGGGCGGTGAAGCAGGGACATAAACCTGTTTCTTAGGAGGATCCGGGGCAGGTTGGGGTGATGAAACTTCTTTCTTTTTAGACTGTTCAACTTTTTCTTCAACAGGAGGAGTTGATTTCTCATCAGGTTTAACCCCTGCGCACCCGTATAAAAAAAAGAGCGCCACCAGGAGGGGAATCATCTTGAGAAGGAAAAATTTTTGAAAGGATTGCAAACTTTTTTCCATTTCTTTCAATTTAAACAATATTAGAATTTCCGAATCAATTTAGCTGTTTGAAACCGTCTTGTAAAATCCCTCCCTACCTCCCTTTTCCAAAGGGAGGAGAAACATTTCCCCCTTTTGACAAAGGGGGATGAAGGGGGATTAGACATTTTTTTCAAAGCGCTAAAGTGATACGAATTTCCATTCTTGCTTTTAGCAAGAATAATACCAATTTCGACATCTCCTAACGATTTGAATTTAAAGGATTTATTTTAATTTGGGGTCAAATGATTAACAGAAAAGTGCAATAATTGTCTTTTTTTGGACAAAAAGTAACCATTCCCTCCTAAAATATCCATGCCAACCTTTTAAGACTGGTTTATCATAAAATTCATGACTTTTAAGTTTTTCATTCCGCGATTCCTAATCCTCGTTTCACATGGTCCAAGATGCCTGCCATGGTCGAACCGGCCTGACCGTAGATGACAATATCAGCCATATCGTCATAGGGAGTGGGAGCCCTGTTGATGATTACCAGTTTCGCTTCGTTCCTTTTTGCCACCAGGGGCATGGAAGCGGCGGGTTGAACCACAAGGGAAGATCCGATAACGATGAAGAGATCACAAGCCGAAGACCGATGATAAGCCTCCTCTGTTTCTTTTTCAGGCATGGATTGGCCGAAAGAGATGGTTGCGGGCTTGAGAGGACCGCCGCAATCATCACAGTAAGGGACCTTCGTGCCTTTTCGAAGGCGATTCTGAATTTCATCGCGATCATATCTCTTTTTGCAATTCAAGCAAGTGACATACATGGCTGTCCCATGAAGTTCGATAATCTTTTCTTCCGAATTTCCTGCTTTGTGATGGAGGCCATCGATATTCTGGGTAATGACACAATCGAGTTTGCCGAGTTTTTCCATTTCGGCAATAGCGAGATGGGCCGGATTGGGTTGAGCCTTTTTCATTGGTTCGTACATCTCCGTGGCCATTTGCCAGTATTTTTCCCGGGAGGCTTCGCTCGCTAAAAATTTTTGGAAATAGAAGTCCTCAGGATCATATTTATCCCATACGCCCCCGGGACTTCGAAAGTCAGGAATCCCTGATCCGGTGCTGAGACCGGCCCCTACGAAAACCACCGTTCGCTTAGCATAAATGATCCATTCGGCCACCTGTCTAATTTTTTCTTCCATGTTGTTCTCCTGTTTCTTTAAAACATTTTTCACCCCATCTCCCTATCACCCTATCGGGCTTTTCCTGGTTGTCTATATCACACGCTTCTCCTCACTTGCAAGGTAAAGATGGCATGTGATAAAATTTACCATGAGATGCAATCTGATTAAACAGGGATATCCTCAGGGAAGCTGTTTTGTTGAGGCAGGGGGTGGAACATTCCTGGCCTGCGAGGCAACCCTCAAAGAATCGGACAGAGGATTGCTCCGGTTGATCTCTGCCGCCCATCTTTCCCGTCCGGAAAACTATCTCTCGATCTATCAGTCAGGATGCAACTTTTCCTGCCGGAAATGCCATTCCTGGGCTTTCACCAAACGAGCCAAGGGGGAATGGTGGTCGCCTGCCGATGTGTTGAAGGCCTGTAAAGAATATGAAAAAGGGGTGACGATTCGAGAACCCCGGAAGAGGGCCACCGCCTTTCATGCCTCTGAGTCGTGTCGCTGTTGCGGCGCCTGTGTCATGCAAGGAAAACGGTCTCCCCTTTGCCCCAGGGTTATCCAGAAAAAGGACATTGTTTTGAGTCCGCAGGGATGGGGGCCTGCCCGGGATATCGTTGCCTTTACAGGAGGAGACCTGACCTGTTGTCCGGATTTTTATATCGAATGCGCACGACTGATTAAATCAGAGACCAGTCTCAAAATACTGATCGAAACCAATGGCTATGGGCTTACCCCTCAGAATCTCGATGCCCTCAAGGAGGCAGGAGTGGACTCTTTCTGGCTCGACATCAAAGCCTATGACGGAACAGACCACAAATGGTTGACGGGCTGTTTCAACCGGCACATCCTTAAACTTCCCGAGGAGATTGTCAAGAGAGGTTTTGTACTGGAGGTCCTCTCCCTCTATATCCCCAACCTGGCGGAGACACCCCAGCTGAAGAAGATCGCCCGGTTGCTCTTTGATATCAATCCTGAGATTCCCTTTACGATCCTCGCCTTCTTCCCTGAGCATCAGATGAAGCGATACAGAAGTCCGAAGGTCACAGAGATGATCTCAGCCTACCATGAGGTCAAAGCCGTGGGCCTTGTGAATGTGAGACTTGGAAATATTGGAATTTTTGCCTCCTCCGAAGAGGATCATCAGCTTCTAAAGGAGAAGGTGGGGATGGGGAACTACTGAGTTATCAATGCAAAATGGCCAATGCAAAGTAGTCAATGAAAAATATAGAGATTTCTGAAAAAGTCCAGAAATCTCTGATTACATTGATTAGGGACCGATTACACAGATTAGAAATGTATTGATAAATATAAAAATTTGTGGAATCATTTTTTTTGAAATCCGTGTAATCAGAGAGCGTAAAGTAGTTTTTCAGAGCTCTCATATAGGTTGGAAAACGGGGAAGAAAATCGAATGGTGGAAGACTGGAATAATGGTTTAGAACCCAACATTCCAATATTCCATCATTCCATTATTCCAATAACTTGTTGATTCTTCATCCGGGTTGTGGTAATGGAAATGCAGAGATAAGGAGAAAATATGGAGAGGAAGGTCCTCATCGTGGATGATGAGGAGAGGGTGGTTCAGTCGATTGCCGGGGTTCTCGAAGACGAGGGTTTTCGAGTGGTTGCGGCCAAAAGCGGGGAAGAGGCCATTGGAACCTTTCAACGAGAGAATCCCGATGTCACCCTTCTCGATATCTGGATGCCGGGGATGGACGGGATCGAAGTTTTAAAACGGTTTAAGGGAATGGTTCCCGATTGTCAGGTCATCATGATCTCGGGCCATGCGACCATTTCTACGGCTATGGCCGCCGTCAAGATAGGGGCCTTCGACTTCATTGAAAAACCGATTTCTCTGGATGTTCTCCTCATGACGATTCGTCGGGCCCTCGACCGGCAAGAAGAATTATCAGAGAGTGAACGATCCCCGGAAGTCCCTTCTGAAAAAGTGGGTGTTTCTCCGTCTCTCATTTCTTCCCTCCCTGAGACGTCCCTTCCAAAAGAGCCTTTGAAGCAGAAATCAACCTCTCTCACCCTTCAGCGGACGATTAGAAAGAGCGTCGTCCTTTACGGAACAGGGCTTCACTCCGGAATGAAGACAGGGCTTCTCCTCCAGCCTCTTCCTCCCCATAGCGGCATCCTTTTCGGAAGCATCTCATATGATGAGGTGGTCCCGGCCCATCTCGACTATGTCCAGACAACTGAGTTTGCCACTTCTCTCAAGAAGGGAAGGGCCATCGCCAAGACGATTGAGCATTTGATGGCCGTGCTCCATGCCTATCGCATCACCAATCTCATGGTGAAGATGATCGAGGAGATTCCAATCATGGACGGTTCTGCACTCGAGTTCTGCAAGATCATTGAAGAAGCGGGGATTGAGGAGCAAGAGGAGCGAGTGGATGAAATTGTGATCGATCGAAAGTTAGAAGTCGTTCATAAGAATAAATCTCTCGTCATTGAACCTTCCGAAGGTTTTTCCATCCATTATTTTCTGGATTATCCCTCTCCCATCGGAAAACAGGCCCTCGATTTCACAGTGGGAAGTGAGGAGACCTTTAAGGAACAGATTGCTCCAGCGAGGACATTCGGGTTTTTGAAGGACATCGAGATGCTCGAACGAATGGGATTGGCAAGCGGGGGACGTCTCCACAACTTCATCCTGGTGGACGATGAAAAGATTGTCAACACGGAGCTGAGGTTTGCGGATGAGTTTGTCCGGCATAAGATTCTCGACCTGATCGGCGATTTCTATCTTCTCAATCGTCCGGTCCGGGGCAAAGTGACGGCCCACCTGACCGGCCATACGGAAAATATTGCCATGATGAAGAAGATTCAGGAAGGGATGCTGAAAAAGGGATCCTGATACAGATCCAATTAACCAATCACCAAATTTCAATAACCAAATAAATTTCAAATTCCAATAACCAAACAGCAATATATTTGGTAAATTGATTATTGGTTATTATTTGGTGTTTGGAATTTGGTGTTTGGTTATTGCCGCATTATCTAATGCGTTTGTAGTATATAATGCGGCTCTTTGAAGGAGGGAGAGAGATGGCGAGTGACGAACGACCCCCTGTGAAAGAATTTTTGGATATGCTGGCAGACATATTGGCTGAAAAATATTTTGAGCGTGTGGGTGACCGGGTGAAGAAGATTCCCGAACTCCGGAGGCTGATCACTGCCAAAGAGGCCAGCCAGTACCTCAGCCTTTCCACCGACACCATTTATCGAATGGCTTCCCTTAAAAAACTACCCTACCTCAAGATCGGGGATCGGGTTCTCTTCGATATCAAGACCATCGACCAATGGATCGAAAGGCATTTGATTAAGGAGAAAGAGTGGAAGAGGGAGGAACTGAAGGCCGAGATTGAGAGAGATAAGTCGGATGCTAAAGGTTCAAAAGAGTCTGATCTCCTGACCCTCCTGAAGAAAAAAGGCAAAGATTAGGATGACCCCGGTACCCCCCTGACCCGCTGTTTTCCATTGGGGACCCGATCAAAAGAAAAAGAAGAGAATCAAATGCTGGAGTACGAACTACACCTGCAAGTCATTACTGGCAACCGTATTCAAGAATCGAAGATTACGGGATGAAAGTAAGCATAACGACTGAAATCAGCGGTGGCCGCAAGCCATCCGCTGGAGTGACACATTAGGCTATACGTCTTTTCCAATATCCGGGTTTTCGCCTACCGTGGGCAATCGCAACAACCTCAAGTTTTCCGGAAACTTCGCGATACACTAAATAGAAAGGGAAGCGCTGTAGGAGATAACGTCGCGTGCCTCGAACATAGCGCGGATACATTTCAGGGTTCTCGGTAATTCTTTCGACGGCACGATCAAGTTCTGCAAGAAAGGCATCTGTCGCTAAGGCACTCCTTTCTCGGTACCACTGGGCTGCCGCTCGCGCTTCAGCAACGGCCTCGGGATGGACATCGATCTGTCGAGGGGACATCACTGCCCTGCGATTCTTGCTCTGGCTTCGGCCCAGGGAATTAGATTGACTTTGCCTTCGTCAATTTCCTTAAGCCGCATGACGATTTCAGCTTCCCACGCCGACTCCGCATCCCTATCTACGGTTTCGTCAAGGCTGTCAAGTAAGGTTCCTGCAAGAGCCGCCCGTGCCTCTGGGGGCAGTTTCAACGCCTCCTTTAAGATTTCGACAATGTTCTGTTTCATATTTTCATTCTACACCATCTGTAAATAAATTGCTACAAGCCTCACGTGCCATCTGATCGCCTGGCAATAAACCGTGACAATATTTGGATTACATTTCCAGCCAATCGGTGCAGAACTTCTCCTTGCACCCGATGAGAAACCAAGTCGGGACGGCTGCCAACTGGCAAAAGGCTCTTTCTCTTTTAAAACTCAATAATCAAGTCTGACCCCGATTTTTTACAAAAGACATCCCTTCATGAGTTCTGACCTTTTCATGTTCTTTTCCTCCTTGTTTTCGGGATATTTCCTGCCGTGTATTTCGTTTTGCATTGCACCTACTAATGGGGAATGCGAGCCCACACAAGAATTTGTTCATTTCCA
>Ga0154725_1073_pt1 | contig 36668 bp, 32 predicted proteins | sample Rifle2008BG16ft_FD_105733 | JGI IMG/M metagenome (GOLD analysis project Ga0154725, IMG submission 105733) | Deltaproteobacteria bacterium RBG_16_49_23 | reverse complement strand
CTCTCATCTCTCTCTTCCAGAATAAGTAACTTCAGACTCCAAAGTGTAACTTAACTTTGTCAAATTATTGTCTTGACAATTGGGTCCACCTTAATCCAACATCTGATAATGTTGTTGAAAGGACTGCTGACTGGCCTTACTCCTCCTATCATGAATATATGGGGAATAGCAGAAAAAAAATATGCAAATTTTCCTCCTACCTGTGCATTGAGCCAAAACAATACAAGATATTTGTGGAGGAGCGGCGGGATTACCAGAGGAAACTCAGCGAGATCAAGCATCTATTATTTGAATAAAGGCAAGGAAGGTTCCACTTTTCCACTTCGTAAGTGGAAGAAGTAATCAAAGGTCGGAGGTCAGATCCCCAGGAAAGATCCGGGAGTTCAGCGCTGTTGAACAACTGACTCGATTATGGTTATAATGACAATACCAGATGACGCCTGGACATGGTGGGGGCGGGGACGCAATGGCAAACCTGTAATTTAGGAAAATGAGACTAAAGATACTTGGGACCTAAAGAGCTTAGAAGGGGAGGGATAGACAGATGCCGATCATAAGAGCTATATTCGATGGGAATGTTATTAAGCCCGTCGAACCTATAAAAACAAAAAAGAAAACTGAAGTCCGTGTAATCTTCCCGGATGAGGGAGGAAGAATGGCTCCGGAGGTAGCAAGAAAGCTTTTGAGAGGGGCTGGAAGAGGGGAAGGTCTGACGGAGAAATTGTTAAGGTCAAGGGCTGAGGATATTCGATTTGAAAGAAGATACTGTAGATGATGTGAGGTTCAACTTCATAACCTCTTAAGTTCGTATTTTATAGATTTCGGACGGTACAACTTCGTAATTTCCCACACCTTCATTGATTATTGGGTGGTCAACCTGTCCATCGCTTAACTTATTATTGAAAAACTTTCTTCTCCGCTACTGTTCTTGATTTCTAAATCCTGATCTGATATGGTTATAAAACATTAGTGGTTTGAAAAAGCTTCATAAAATCCCTCCCCGCCTCCCTTTTCCAAAGGGAGGAGAAATAATTTTTCCTACGGAAACCTTTTCCTCGCAGACAATGGGACAAAGGGGGATGGAGGAAGCTGAATAATTTCCTACAAGGGGGGCAAGGTTAAAATCCTCTTATTGGGTATGGCGGAGCGATTAAAGATTCTGGTGACCAATGACGATGGCATCCATTCGAAAGGCATCCTTGTGCTGGCAAAGGCTCTCCGTGAGGTCGGCGATGTTTTCGTCGTCGCTCCTGACCGGGAGGAAAGCGCCATCGCTCACTCCCTTACCCTCCATCGGCCCCTTCGTGTAGAAAAGATCAAGAAGAATTATTACGCTGTGGATGGAACTCCTGCGGATTGCGTTCACCTGGGGGTTAACGTCCTCCTTCCCGGCCGGCCCGGGCTGATCGTCGCAGGGATTAACAAAGGAGGAAACCTGGGGGATGATGTCACCTATTCCGGAACCGTCTCGGCAGCTTTTGAAGGGACCCTGCTGGGCATCCCTTCTTTTGCCATCTCCCTGGTCTCGCGGAGTCATTTTAAATTTAATGCGGCGACACGGTTTGCGGTGAGGATGGCCAAACATGTGATCAAACATGGACTCCCGAAGGATACGCTCCTCAATATCAATGTTCCCAACCTGAATGAGAAAGAGATCAAGTCCTATAAGATCACCCTTCAGGGAAGGTGGGTCCACAATGGAAGCGGCGTTATCGAGAAGACCGATCCGCGGGGAAAGAAATATTACTGGATTGGAAGCGGGCAGTTTGTTTTTGATCAGAAGAAGGATACTGATTTTGAGGCGGTATCCAAGGGCCATATCTCGGTTACGCCCCTCCATCTCGACCTGACCAATTATGGTTCGATTAACCTCTTAAGAAGATGGAAAATTTGAGGCCAAAGGACGGGTGGAGGAAGAGGAGGAGCCTATAAAGACAACGCTCAGCATCATCAAAGCGGACATCGGGAGCATTGGCGGCCATGCTGCCCCACTATGAGCTTGAATATGGCGGCATCGTTGAGAAGATGGGAATCCTGGATAAGAAGTTCAAGGTAAGGTAACACTTTAGTTTTATAAAAAAGAGGTCTGATCAAGATATCGTAATATCCCAAATCCCCCTCAATCCCCCTTTTACAAAGGGGGAAGTATTTCTCCTCCCTTTGGCCCGCTGCGCCAGCGCTTTCGCGGCGAGCAAAGGGAGGTGGCCTGCCTGCGCGAAGCCGCTTCGGCGAAGGCAGGGGAGGGAGTTTATGAAGCCTTCTTCAAAGCGCTAAAGTGTTACAAAGTTAGAAAGAGAGGCCCCTATGATTCGATTCGAGCAAACTTTTATGAATTTTCTTCTCCAGCATCAGGAGAAGCATAATCGCACCTATCACTTTCTGGTCCTCATGGACGCCATCATCAGTGCGGGAAAGTATATCCAGCACTACTATCTCACCGGTGCCTTGAAGGGAAATCTCGGTTCAGCAGGTGACGTCAATGTGCAGGGTGAGGATGTCATGCGTATGGATCAGATCGCCCAGGAGATCACCCTTCATTATCTGAAGACCTCGGGCCGGGTCATTCATGCGGTCAGCGAGGAATCGGAGGAGATCATCCAGATCAATCCCGAGGGGGGGCGTTATTTTGTCTATTTCGACCCCATGGACGGCTCCTCCAATATCCCCCATGGACTGCCGATTGGTTTTCTATTCGGCATTGCGAAGCGTAATCTGGAAGGGCCTGAGGACGGCCACCTGAGGGCCGGAAAAGATTATATCGCCGCCGGCATGTTTGTCATTCCGACAGGAACCTTCACTCTTGGGCTGAAGGATGCGGGCACCTGGCAGTTCCATATCGACGAAACCATGAATTTTGTCAGGCCTACCCGAATGGTCCTTCCCGAAGACCCCAAAAGTTGGGAGTTGTCATTCAATGCCGCAAATCGTTGCACTTATGCTGAGCGCGTTCAGAAGTGGATCATGGCTAATGAAAGCAAGTATGCGTTCAGGTACCTGGGCGCATTAGCCGGAGATTTTCACAGGCTCCTGACAAATGGCGGTATGTTCATGTATCCGGCCATCGTCAATCATCCCAATCCAAAAAAGAATCGTCCCGAAGGGAAATTGCGCCTCATGTATGAAGCGTCGGTAGTGGCCTTCATGTGCCGCGAAGCAGGCGGAATGGCCGTCAATGAGGCGGGAATCCCGATTCTTGAGATTCAGCCGGGCAAACATCACCAGCGCACAGCGCTCTACGTGGGTTCAAAGAAGGTGGTGGAAGATATTGCCGGGGTCTTAAGAGAAAAAGGCTAAGGTTAAGGCTAAGGTTGAGGTTAAGAAGGGAAGTAAAACTTAACCCAATGAAAGGAGAGAAGGCCATGGCAAAAAGAAAGGTTTCAAAAGCTGATTTCAAAAAAGCCCTTGAGATTGGACGGCCGCCCAATATCAAAAAGCTTTTCCCCAATTCAAAGGCCTTAATCGTGAGCGGGAAAGTGGTGGATCGGGCCATGATCGCCAAAGGGAGGGCGATCGCAATGGCTGCAAACGGCCGGAATCAATTTGTCATCCGGGGAGTCCTTCAGGCCGCCCAGCGAGCCAACACGCCTGTCATCATCGAGATCGCAAAATCGGAAGGGGGCGCAAAAGCCTATTGTGCAGTGACCTACTGGAATATGGCGATGCTGGTCGATACCATCTGCAACGAACTTGGAATTACCATCCCGGTGGCGATCCATGCCGACCATTATGGAATTAAGAACGAGAAGGACCTCGCCGCGGCTAAGATGGAGATTCCCACCTTCTTTGAAGCAGGAATGACCTCGATAGCTATTGATGCGTCTCATCTTCCTGATGACCAGAACCTATTAGCCAATATTTCCATCAATCCCTATATCCCTAAATGGGCGGGGCTTGAAACAGAAGTGGGGGAAATCAAAGGTGACGAAGGGCTTTCCACGGTGGAAGAGGCGCTCTTTCTCATCCGGGGGCTGAATGCGCATGACATCTTCCCGGATTGGATCGCGTTGAACAATGGAACGACCCATGGCATCGAAGAGAAGGACTCAGGGATTCAGGTGCAATTGACCGCAGATATTCACAAGGCGATAGAAAAATATATAGTCTCCGGCGCCCAGCATGGCACTTCCGGAAACAGCTCCGAGAGACTTCGTCAAATCCTTGCTAAAACCCATACCACCAAAGCGAATGTCGCCACAGCCCTCCAGATGATCTCATGGGGTGTTCAGGTCAATGATTATGGAAATGCCATTCTGGATGCGAATGGAAATTTCAACAAAGTCAAAGAGGAGGGTGTTTCCGAGGAGCTCTGGACAGAGATGGCGGCCTATGCCCAATCGAAAAACTGGAAAAAGGGAGACTATAAAAATCTTAACCTTCCGTTTGAAAATAAACTGCTCGCCCAACCCAAAGAGATCCGGGATCGGATCGTCAAGCAGGTAGAGGCCTTCGCTTATAAAATGATGACAGAAGTCTTCAATTCCAAGGATACGGCCCCTTTTGCCATCGAGGCTATTTTGAAGGCAGACTCCTACGATCTTGGACCAAAAGTGAGCCGGATGGAAGACCCGGCGCAATGGACGGAAGCAAGATCATCGAACGGGCCGCCCGCCTTGCGAGCGATAAGGGACCCGCCGGAAAATTCGACGACTGAATAAGGAAGCCAGGAATCCAGGAAAAAAGAAGCCAGGCACATTCGACGACTGAAGCAGGTTGCACTCCCCGAAATAAGGAAGCCAGGAATCCAGGAAAAAAGAAACCAGGCAAATTCGACGATTGAAGTAAGTTGTACTCCCAGAATGCGTTCAACGAATGGATCAATGCAAAAGCGTGTCTACATCGAAACCTATGGCTGCCAGATGAATGAGCATGACTCAGAGCAGATCCTTCGGCTCCTCGAGAGGTCTCATTATCTTGAGACAAAGGATGCGCAGCAGGCCGACCTCATCCTCGTCAACACCTGCAGCGTCAGGGAAAAGCCGGAGCAGAAGGTCTACAGCGCCCTTGGAAGATTTAAGGGATTGAAAGAGGAGAGAGGAACGATCATCGGGGTGGCCGGCTGTGTGGCCCAACAGGAAGGCCAAAGATTGTTGAACCGGATTCCCTACCTCGATATGGTGATCGGAACCCACGCCATTGCCCTGATTCCGCAAATGCTGGAGAGGGTGGAAGTTATAGGAGAGAAGGTCTGTGAAACGGGTTTTGATAGGGGAGGAAAGCGCCTCGACGCCTTTCTCCCTCAGGGCCCGGTATCCGTGGTCAAATCCTATGTCACGATCATGCAGGGGTGCAATCACTTCTGCTCCTACTGCATTGTCCCCTATGTGCGGGGAAGGGAGAGAAGTCGGCTGAGTCAGGAGATTGTGGATGAGGTCAACCATTTAACACAAAGGGGTGTGAAAGAGATCTGCCTCCTTGGCCAGAATGTCAATTCTTACGGAAAGGGACTGAAAGAAGAGATCAAATTTCCGGAGCTTCTCTCAAGGCTTGATGAAATCGAGGGGGTCAAGCGAATTCGTTTCACCACCTCTCATCCGAAGGACTTATCCGAGGAACTGATCCAGGCGCATGGGGGCCTGAAGAAACTCTGCGAGCATATTCATCTTCCATTCCAATCCGGTTCAAATAGAATCCTGAAGGCGATGAATCGGGGCTACACCAGAGAGTCATACTTTGAAAAGATCGATCGGTTGAGAGAGGTTTGCCCCTCCATTGCGATTACCTCGGATGTGATTGTTGGTTTTCCGGGTGAGGAGGAAAAGGACTTTGAAGAGACCCTCGACTTGATGGAGAAGGTCCGGTTCGATGACCTCTTCTCCTTTAAATACTCTATAAGAAAAGGAACAAGGGCTTCCGAGATCAGTGATCAGGTGGAAGAGCAGGTGAAACAGGAAGGACTTGTGCTTCTACAGGGAATCCAGAGAGAAATCACTCTTCAAAAAAATCAGGGATTAGAAGGTCGGGTGGAAGAGGTATTGGTTGAAGGCCATAGCAAACAGAGGGATCAAGATGTCGCCGGCAGAACCCGAACAAACAAGATCGTCAATTTCGAAGGGGATTTGGAATTAACAGGAAAGCTTGTCCCCGTTCGCATCGTCAAAGCCTACCCTCACTCATTGAGGGGAGAAATACTTACAGATTGAATTTGGAACAGAGTCATTCCAGATTGAATTTCAGAAATCATCTCCCTTCAAAATCTGGTTGACATTGGGTGACAATTGTGTACATAATATAATACACAGTTGGAGGACTAAAAGCATGAAATTTTTGACGGTTCGAGATTTAAGGGGCAAATCTGGACAAATCTGGAAAGAACTCCCCAAAGAAAGAGAGATGGTTGTTACCAGTAATGGACGGCCCATAGCCATTCTTGCAGCGATCAATGATGCAAACCTTGAGGAATCTTTATCAGCATTCCGTCAAGCCCGTGCGGTTGATGCGGTGGCGTCCCTTCAACGCCGGTCCATTGAACAGGGGACTGACAGAATCTCGATGGATGAAATCAACGCTGAAATAAGAGCTGTTCGTAAGAAACGCGCGCAATGAACATTGTCCTCGATACCAATGTTCTCGTTGCAGGCCTTTTGACGCCCTTCGGGACATGCGGGGAGATTGCCCGCATGGTTTCATCCGGAGAGCTAATCCTTTCTTTTGATGCCCGTATTCTTTCGGAATATGATGAAGTCCTGAACCGACCGAAGTTTAAGTTTGCAAAAGAAAAGGTAGATGCACTGCTTGACTATATTGTGTATCGCGGGCAGACAATAGCGCCTTCTCCTTTGAACAATTCGCTTCCTGACTCTAAAGATGAACCATTTCTCGAAGTTGCCCTCGCAGTTAAAGCTGTTTGTCTTGTCACTGGAAATCAGGACCATTTCCCCATCGAATTATGCCAGGGAATAAAAGTATTTTCTCCTAAAAAGTTTTAACCTTTTACAAAAAGCAGAAAATAAAGAGGAAGCTCACATCAAGGCGCTAAACCCAGCCAGAGCGGCTCCCTGCTGGTTGGACAGACTTTCCGAGTTGTTTGTTCCGAGGACCATACGATGCATTGGAACAGCGTTTATTATGCGATGATGGTTCTTGTGATGGTGTTAGTCTTTCCGATCATGAGTAAAGCTGAGGGGGATGAGTGGTTTTTAATGGCGAGACATGGTGAGTGCGCAAAGATTAAGTCACTGGAGAGGAAAATACCGAATTTGGATGGAATTGATACGCCTGCGTCTTTTGAAAGGCTGATGAGGGATAGAGGACTTCAAGTTCAAATACGGGAAATGCCGGACACTCAAGAGCGGGCATTCGAGGTTCTTGTTCCTGAAAAGGGCCTGTTTTTGTTATTTGTCAAACGACCATTATGTCAGGGATTTATAGAAAAGTGATTGAGGTGACATACAACCCCTTTCCCATCCCCGAACTCCGCAATCTCTCCGAGCCAGAGGGCTCTCTGAGCCGGAGGCCGAATTCCGCCCCTCACCCTTCCCCTCTCCCCACGGGGGAGAGGGACGGGGTGAGGTGGGTTAAGTGTGTTTCATGACGATGCTGGAGATGATGTTGGCGGCTTCATCTCCCCGGTCGGCCGCATTGCTGAGGTGGCGGTAGATCTCCCGCATCTTCAGCATATAGACTGTGTCTGTTCCTTTAAAGAGGTCAGCCAACGCCATGTGATAGGCCTTTTCTATTTGGTTTTCATACGCTTTGGTTTTGACCGCATGCTCTGAGGCGATTTTGGGATAATCTTTCAGGATTTTGACCGCATCATATAATTCCCGGGTGGCCTTACGGAGGATGTTGACCATCTCTTTGATATGATGGTCTCCCTTAACCTCATAAATCTCCATTTCATCCACGGTCGTATTCGCATAGTCCACCACATCGTCAATAGCACGGGAGAGGTCAAAGATATCCTCCCGGTCTATGGGCGTGATAAAAGTCTGATCCAACTCCTGGATCAAAATCCGTCTCAGCTCATCCGCTTCCCGTTCAATATTCCGGACGAGATTGGCATTCTCCATGCTCCCGTTTTCAGCGAAGTTCCAGAGGGCGTCCAGCCCCTCGATGCTCTTTAAGGATTGACGGGAGAGCAGATCGAAGAAACGATTCTCACTGCCTGAAAAGGACTTCTTTCTTCTGAGGAAATCGAATACCATGATTTTGCTCCTTTACCCCGTTAGAAATAATGGGCCGCTGTTCCCTTCGGGCCAGCCACCGGCTCAGAGAGCCTCCTGGCTCGGAGAGAAGCCCTCCCTCCGGGGCAGAAGCCCCTCTGGGGCGGAGCCTGGGCCGGAGGCTGCACCGGGGTTGAATTATAAAATAATTCCGGCGGGTTTTAAAGCCCCGCTGGAATTTCTAACGGGGTTTACTTTAAAAATTTGGATGGGCCATCCGTATCAGAAGGAAACTGAGCCCTGCCATTATGGCAGAGGCAGGGATGGTGATGAACCAGGCCAGGATGATATTCTTTGCAACCCCCCACCGGACAGCGGAGACCCTCTGCCCCGCCCCCACGCCCATGATGCTGGAGGAAACAACATGGGTCGTTGAAACAGGCCCTCCGAGGAGCGCCGCACCGAGGATAACCGTGGCAGAAGCGGTCTGGGCGCAAAAGGCGTGAACCGACCTCAGACGGTAGATCTTCGAGCCCAGGGTCTTAATGATTCGCCATCCTCCGCTTGCCGTCCCAAGCGCGATCGCGGTCGCACAACTGGCAACCACCCAGAACGGAATATGAAAATCCGGAAAGACACCGAGGATGACCAGGGACATGGTGATAATGCCCATGGTTTTTTGGGCATCATTGGCCCCATGGCTAAGGGAGAGGGCCACGGAGGAGAGGATCTGCACCCGGTTGAAAAAATGGGAGATCTGGGGCGGCGCCTTCCTTGAGAGACGGAAAGTAACCTTCAGAACGAGGTTGCCGAAGATCAAACTCAGCACAGGGGTGAGAATCAGAAACGAGATCACATAGAGAAGCCCCTTCCAGAGGACCTTATCAGATCCGTAAGCGATTAAAACTGCGCCAATCATTCCGCCTACCAGGGCATGGGACGAGCTGGACGGGAGCCCCCATGCCCAGGTGATGAGATTCCAGGCGATGGCGCCAATCAGGGCAGCAATGACCAGAGAGACGGAGAGCCCGGTTTGGCTTGGATCAAAAGCGGAGATATCAACAATCCCTTTTCCGATGGTTTGAGCCACTGCCGTGCCGAAGAGGAAAGGGCCTACGAAATGGGCAATGGCGGCAAGGCCCAGAGCGCTTCGAGGGCTCATGGCTCCCGTGGCGATAATGGTCGCCACTACATTGGCCGCATCGTGGAAGCCGTTGGAGTAATCAAAGAAGAGGGCCAACCCGACGACGAAGATGGCGAGTAAAAGAATCAAGCCTTCGATGAGCATCCCTCCGATTTAAGCTAACTACCTGTGTAGACAGGTTATAAAGGAAATAATGAGGCTTGTCAATATTTAATCTTCAGCCGGCAAGCTGGAGTAACTCCTTCGGGTTTTTAATGATGCAGTCTGCCCCGGCTCGGAGCAACGCTTCCATCATCACGGGTTCTGTTTTTCCTGATCGGAGAAAGCCGATCGCCAGCATGGGGAATTTTTTTTTTGCGGCTTGTGCAGCCTTCATATCGTCCACTACATCACCAATATATCCGCATCGGGGATTGGGAATGCCTATTTCTTCGATGACCTTAAGAATGGAAAAGGGGTGGGGTTTGGTGAGTTTCATCTCTTTTTTTGAAACCTTAAGAAGGCTAGCCTCTTCTGTTTCGCATTCATCGAGGGTGACCACACTATCGAAATAGTGAAGGATCCGGAACCGCTTCAGGGCCAGTTCCGCTTCGAATCTTGGACGGCCGCTGGCAATCCCCAATCTCACCTTTTTCCGAAGGGACGCAAGGATTTCTCTTTCAATCAAAAGCTTTTCCCTGAGGTATAACCCCTTTCCCCTATAAAAGAGAGGCTGAAGATGATAGTGAGGCGAAAACTTCTCGCCCAAATAAATCTCCTGGAAGATCCTTTTTACGAGGTTCTCTTTTTCGAGGTCTCCGGACCGATATATCCAATTAGCCCACGAGCCTCCAAGAACAGACCGAACCCCCCTCAATCCTCCTCCCGAGGCTTTGACCTGTTCTAAGAATGAGGAGAAGAGATTCCTTTTGAGGCCAAGGGGCCTTCTCTGATAAAAATTGGATAAATGTTGCCGGAGATAAAGTACAATTTCATCAAGAGAAGAAAGTTTCTTCTGCTTTGGAAGGGGAGGGATTTTTGAAACGGAGAGAAGATAGAGAAGGAACCCCGCGGTCAGATCCCAATCGTTATTGAACCCCCCTACCGATTTAAAGAGAGAGATCTCCTCAGAGGATACTAAAGTTGACTTCATCCCCAAGCAGTCCTGGAGATAGATATGAATGGTCTGCTGAATGGTCTTGCGATAGGACCGCGAAACATCGATGAGGACACCATCCATATCGAAGATGAGAAGATCCATCATGGGCACCATTTCACTGCAAAATGCAAAATGTAAACTGGAAAATGATCAATTTGTTCTTGACCTAATTTTGAATTTTTCAATTTTCAATTTACAATTTGAAATTATATTCCATTAACCTCATCCATCACTGTTTTCACAAGGCTATCCACATCGAGCTCCTGCATACGGTAGAGGTCGTCGGGTTTCCCGGAGCTGCCATACCGGGTGATCCCCATCTTCCGGAAACGAATGGGCAAGCCATGCTCTGCCAGAACATTCCCGACAAGACTTCCCAGGCCGGTTTGGACATGATGATCTTCATAGGTAATGATCGTCCCTGTCCTGGCGGATCTCATGATGGCTTCGGTATCGAGATCACTGAAGCATGAGAGATTCAGTATCTGAACTTCAATCCCTTTTTCCTTCAATATCTCCCAGGCCCGGATGGCCCGATAGACCATGCCTCCGGCGGTGATGACGGTCGCATCCTTCCCCTTCCGGAGAAGGTCGGCCTGACCATATCGAAACTCATAAGAAGCACCGAAGTAAGGGCTCCCCTCTTCGGAGAGAATGATCGGGATCGGGGAGCGTCCCATGGCCACAAGAAAATTCCCCGGGGTCCTGGCCACATATCGAATCACACGATCAGTCTGATTCGGATCTGCAGGAATGATGACTTTATATCCGAAGAGGTTTCGGATCACACCGACATAGTCGATGCATTGGTGAGTATTTCCATCCTCCCCGACATCCAGGCCTACGTGGGTGCAGATGAGTTTGAGGTTGGTTCCATTGATATCATTCAGACGGTGCTGATTATAAGTCTCATCGATCCCGAACACTCCGAAATCGGCAAAGAAGGAAAGGAGGTTGACGGTCGAAACGGCTCCTGCGATCGTTGCCGTGTTATGCTCCTGGATTCCGCCCTGGAAAAAATAGTCTGGAAATTGCCTGGCGAAGGCCGTGGTCTTCGTTGAAGGAGCCAAATCACAATCAAAGACAGCGATCGGAAGAGAGCCGTCGTTCCTTAGGTTGGCTTTGCCAAGATCAACCAGGGCATTTCCAAAGGCGGACCGGTTATCCAGCTTCTGGTCCTTTTCATACGTTCTTGGATTTCCTGTTTGAACAGAAGGGATCTCAACCGGATATTTTGGGGGTGAGTAGGGAGATTCACTTTTTTGACGCATCTGGCGATAACTGTCCAGATTCTCTTCGACGCCCAATTCCAGAACGGCCTTTTTATACTCTTCGAGATTAAGGCCCCTTCCGTGAAACTCCTCTTTCCCTTCCATAAAAGAGACTCCTTTTCCCATGATGGTGTGGGCAAGGATCATGGTGGGATGCGGGGAGAGGGCAGCCTTGCGAAGGGCTCCATAGATCTCCTGAAATTCGTGGCCATTCACCTCAAGGACATGCCATCCATCCGATTCAAAATTTTTGATAATATTCTGCGGCATGATCTCCTGGGTCACTCCGCTAATCTGTCTGCAATTGTAGTCGATGATGACAGTCAGATTATTGAGATCATATTTGATTGCAAATCTCCTGGCCTCTGAAATCTGTCCTTTCTGCTGTTCCCCGCAGCCCATTGTGACAAAAACACGGGATTCCCTTTTCAATAACTTCCCTGCGAGAGCGAACCCGCATCCGGCTGAAAGGCCCTGTCCTAAGTTGCCGGTGTTCCATTCGACTCCCGGCACTCCTTTCTCCACGTGTCCCTCAAAGGCAGACCCTGCCTTTCTGAAATTGGCAATGGCCGCATCGATCGGAAAAAAACCGATTCTGCCCAGAGCGGCGTAAACACCGGGAGAAGTGTGGCCATGGCTGATCACAATCCTGTCCCGGTTTGGATCATGAGGAGACCGGGGGGAAACATTGGCAAAGGAGTAGAGGACAAGATAGAAGTCAATGGATGACATCGATCCTCCGGGATGTCCGGAGCCGGCCAGAGTCGTCATCTTCAAGATATCGCCTCTCGCCAGTTTTGAGAGTTCGGTCAATCTTAAAAGAGTAGATTCGTCGAGTCTTTCAGCCCCAAATCTTTTTCCGTCCATTTTCACCTCCATAATATTGTTAATCCTTTTCACCCCCACCCTCACCCTCCCCCGTCAAAGGGGGAGGGGTTATCAAAAAGGCTCCTTAAATAATCTCCCTCTCCCCGGGCGGGAGAGGGTTAGGGTGAGGGGCGTATTTTACCGGTTTATGTCTGCCTGCGACAGGCAGCAGGTGACGAAACTATTATGGCAGATTACTTTATAATATGAATTGAATTCATTGCAAGCCTCTTTTAAGATATGTTTCATTGATGGAGGATATTATAAATGACAGGGATTGAATATCAAGGGAAACGCATCCCCTGCCGTTTGATCATCTTTGACAAGGACGGAACACTGATCGACTTTTCAGCAACATGGGTCCCTTTGATTCGAAAGCGGGTTTCCTTCCTTTTAAAACGATTGGGGAAGAATGGAGAATTGGAGGCCTTCCTTTTGAGATCCTGGGGAATCGATCCTGTTAGCGGAAAAGTCGATCCGAGAGGGCCCTGTCCTGTCTCACCCCGGTCCGATGAGATCATCATCGGCACGATGGCGCTTTACCAGAATGGATATCATTGGGATGAATCGAAGCAGTGGGTAGCCCAGGCTTTTGACGAGGCTGACTCAGATGGTGATTGGCGACAGAATGTTGTCCCAATCAAAGGCGTTCAGTCTTTCCTCTCCCATCTGAAAGGGAGCGGGTTCTATACGGCTCTGGCAACGAATGACGAGCGAAAAGACACGGAAGCCATTCTCCATCATCTTGGCATGGATAAATTATTTGATTTAATCCTCTGTTCAGGAGAAGTAACCCCGGCCAAACCTCACCCCGAAACCATTCTTACTATTTGCCGGAAGCTCTCTGTCCCTCCCCAAGAGGCTGTGATGGTGGGAGATTCAATAACGGACATGACGATGGGAAAGAGCGCCGGCGTGGCGCTGACCATCGGGATTCTCGAGGGAGGGGTAACTCCAAGGGAGGAATTGGAAAAGGTGGCAGACCTCGTCGTCAAATCGATCCGGGAACTGAAATTTTACTAAATACAGGATTTTCTGGGGGCTCCGTAGGGGCAATTCATGAATTGCCCCTACATGGACTTAACCTCTTACCTTCAGATTTTCCGGGTCGTAGAGCGGTTCTTTTTCGACGGTGGCTTCGTACCGTTTGGCAGCCACTTCGATTTGCAACCGGATTCCGGGTTTTGAATAATCGATGGGCAGATATCCATAAGCTATGGGTTTCTTAATTGTATGTCCATATCCTCCGCTGGTGACAATGCCAACCACTTTATCTCCTTCGAGGATGGCCTCCTTACCCACGGGCATCAATGGGCCTGAATCGACGGTCAGACAGCAGAGCTTTCTGGTTAAGCCTTTTTCTTTCTGAGTTAATAAAACTTTGCGGCCGATAAAATCTCCCTTATCTAACCGCACGCAGAAATCGAGGCCTGCTTCAAAAGGGGTATATTCAGGAGAGATATCTCCACTCCAGTATCTGTATCCTTTCTCCAGTCGGAGGGAATCGACGCAACGGTAACCTGCATTGATTAAGCCGAAAGGGTTTCCTGCCTCCCACAGGGCTTCATATACATAAAGAGCATATTCGATGGGTATATGGAGTTCATATCCGAGTTCACCCACATAGGTGATACGGAGGGCAAGGGCAGGAGCGCACCCCAGGGTAATCTCCTTGCAGGCCATATAGGGGAATCCCTGATTGGAGAGATCCTCTCCGATCAGCCGGTTGAGGATATTACGGGATTCAGGGCCGCAAAGGGTGATGCAGGCATTAGAAGAGGTGACATCCGCGACCGAGATAGAGCCATCCGTGGGAAGATGTTTCCGGATCCAGCTCAGATCGTGTTTAATAAATGCTGTTCCTGTTACCAGATAGAACTGTTCTTCAGCTAACCGGGTCACCGTGAGATCACACTCAATTCCTCCTTTTTCGTTCAGCATTTGGGTATAGGTGGTTGAGCCGATGGGCTTGTCCATCTGATTGTCGGTCATTTTTTGAAGAAGCGATAATGACCCTTTCCCCTTGATCTCGATCTTTCCGAACGAGGTCTGGTCAATCAGGGCTGCCTTTGTCCTCACGGCTTCATGTTCTTTTGCAACATACTCGAACCAGTTTGGGAGCCCCCATGTCAACTTATCTTTCGGCGCCACCCCTTTTGGGGCAAACCAGTTTGGCCGTTCCCAGCCATATTTCTCTCCGAAGACCGCGCCCCTCTTTTTTAAAAGGGAGTAAAGGGGGCTTGTTCGAAGAGGTCTTGCCGAAGCCATTTCTTCATAGGGCCAGCTCATGGAATAGTGATGGGCATAGACTTCGGTCGCTCTTTTGATGGTATAGGGCTGACTTCTATGATGTGCTCCGAGACGCCGAATATCGAGACGCCACAGGTCAAGGCTGGGTTCTCCCTCGATGATCCACTCGGCCATCATTTTGCCCACTCCTCCTGCGGCAGCAATTCCATGGGCGCAGAAACCTGCCGCAATGAAGAAGTTTTTCACCTCTGCGGCCTCGCCCATGATGAAATCCCCATCCGAAGTGAAAGCCTCGGGGCCATTGAGGAGGGTGACAATTTCAGCGTTGCCAATGGAAGGGACTCTCTTCATTGCCAGAACAGAGAGAGGTTCGAAATGTTCATAGTTGGATTTTAGCAGTGTTTTGGTGAAGTCTCGCGGAATTCCGTCAAGCGCCCAGGGAATCGGATTATGTTCATAGCCTCCCATCATAAGTCCGCCCACCTCCTCGCGGAAATAGACAAGAAGGTCGGGGTCCCGCATCGTGGGCATTCCTTTCTTTACCCCCTTGATGGGCTTGGTGATGATATATTGGTGCTCCATGGGGATGAGAGGAATAGCGACGCCTACCATTTCTCCTATCTTGGGCGCCCAGATTCCAGCGGCGTTCACTACGATTTCCGTTTTTATATTTCCCTTTTCTGTTAAGACTTCCTCAACGGCTCCATTCTTCAGCTTGATCCCTGTGACACGGGTATCGGTATAGATTGTCGCCCCTCTATTCCGGGCTCCTTGAGCAAGGGCATACGTGACGCCACTGGGGTCGATCTGGCCATCCGTAGGGAGAAAAGCGGCTCCAACAATGCCTTTCTTCTCCATCACTGGGAAGAGGTCCCATGCCTCTTTCGGACTGATCAGCTCCATGGGCAATCCGAAGGTTTTGGCCATAGCGGCGGAGCGACGCAACTCCTCCATGCGATCTTTTGACAAGGCGATCCGGAGGCCCCCAACGGCACTCCATGCCGTATGTTGTCCTGTCTCTTCTTCCAGGCGCGAGTAAAGCTCAACGCTGTATTTCAACATCCTGGTGATGTTGACGGATGCCCGGAGTTGGCCGACCAGGCCTGCGGCATGGAAGGTGGCGCCACTGGTGAGCTCCCCTTTATCAATAACAATCACATCCTCGCATCCCATTTGAGTAAGGTGGTATGCTATGCTGCATCCTGTAATACCGCCTCCAATAATGACCACCCGAGCCTGATCTTTCATGTTTCATCTCCTCTGCAGTTCAGTGTCAGTGTAAGTGTCAGTGTCAGAAAGACATAACCCCCCTTTATCCCCCCTTAATTTAAGGGGGGACAGAGGGGGGTTACCTACCTATGTAGACAGGACTAATTGAAAAAGGGAGTTTTGTCAATCCTTTTCGGGAAGGAAAAAGATTGACAAAAATATTCGGTTTCGATATAAAGTTATATTCAAAGATATTTGAAATTTCTCCAGTTTAATTCCCTCCCCCTTGACGGGGGAGGGTGAGGGTGGGGGTGAGTAAATTTAGTTCCCCCTCCCCTTCATCCCCTCCCTCCAGGGGAGGGGAGAGATCTGGAGGGTATCTCTAAAATGTTAAAGATAAATTCTCAGAATTCAATATGTAAGTATCTATATATTTAATGAGTCGTTAAAAAGTAAAACCAATAGAAGAGGGGAGGTGAAATATCTAAATCTTAAGGGTACCTCAAAAAATGTCATTCCTTCTGCGAAAGCAGGAATTCGCAAGTTTTTGACATTACTGGACTCCCGCTTTCGCGGGAGTGACAAATTGGGAATTATTAGAGGTTCCCCTAAATGATTGATGGAGGTTATTAAACGAAATGATGCAAATAAAGAAGGAGGTTAAGCGTATGAAGAGAAAATGGTGGGCATTGATAGTCGGTTTTTTAATGGTGGCCTTTCTTTCAGGAAGCGCGTTGGCCAAGGACAAAGTGGTGGTCTATACCTCGTTAGAGACGGATGAAATTGATAAGTACCGGGAAGCCTATCTCAAGGATCTTCCGGATCTTGAAATCCATATCATCCGGCTTTCCACAGGAGAACTCGGCGCCAGAATGTTGGCGGAGAGGGCCAACCCCCAGGCCGATCTCATCTGGGGATGGGCCGTGACCAATTTGGAAGACTTCGTCACAAAAGGAATGGTGGAACCCTATAAGCCGAAGGGGGTTGAGAAATTAGACAAGAAATTCGTCCATCCCGGATTTAGTTATGTCGGCATCGATATGTATATTGCCGCCTTCTGTGTCAACACCAAGGTCATGAAGGAAAAAGGACTCCCGATGCCCAAGGGGTGGAACGACCTGCTCGATCCGAAATTTAAAGGGTTGATCGCCATGCCAAATCCAGCTGCCTCGGGAACGGGGTTTCTGCAGATTTCAAGCATCCTCCAGATGTATGGGGCCAAAGAAGGGAAGGAGGACGGCTGGGAATTTTTGAAAAAACTGGATAAAAATATGGGCCAATATATCAAGAGCGGATCAAGGCCTGCCAAGATGACGGCATCCGGAGAGTTTGCGGTGGGCGCTTCTTTCGACTTTGTGGTTGCAGAACAGAAAAAACAGGGATTCCCGGTTGAATTCGTTTTCCCGATCGAAGGGGCGGGCTACGAGGTGGAGGCCAATGCCCTCCTTAAAGGAGCAAAGAATGCGGGAGCAGCCAAGAAATTCCTGGATTGGGCCATCAGCGAAGGCGCAATGAAGGAATATTCCAAATTTAAATATGGAGTGACCCTACCCGGCATTCCAACACGCCCTGACCTGCCCAAATTATCTGAGATTAAACTTTATCCCATGGACTTTGCCTGGCAGGCAAAGAACCGGGATGAGATCCTGAAAAAATGGGAGACCCTCTTCATGAAATGAAAGGGCAGTTCCTCGAAGGGCATCCTGCAAATGCGGGATGCCCTTTTTTGTTGCTTCTTCCGGCTTTTGTGTGGGTATATCCCCCTCTTGTACCCCCCCTCTATTCCCCCCTTAATAACTCCCCCTTCCCCCTCTTATTTAAGAGGGGGAGAGAGGAGGGGGCGTTAGATTGGGGGGGATGAAGGGGGGTTAGGCCCTTAGGGAATCAATATCGACAAAAGATTGTCGATGATTTGTTAAAATCAACTGGTAGCCGCAGTCCCGCCAAGGGCGGAATTAGCCTGCGTATCGGCCTCCAATGTAATACCGACCCTGAAACGCAACCTAAAGGTTGCGGCTACCAGGGAATAACTGCCCCGAAGGGGCAACCTCCCGTGGTCGGGTTTTACCGACTTCCGGGCGAAGTCCCGGACGGGGTGTAAATTCTTACTGTCCGACGATAAAGGTAACCCATAACCCCTCCTTACCTCCCCTTTAGCAAAGGGGAGAGATAAAGGCAGGACCCATTAAAAAACCGGATGCCCTTTTTTGTTGACCCTGTGGAGTAATCCATTCATAGCCTAATGTGGGGGAGGATCATAAGAACGGAATTGGATACATGGTGTTTGTTATGTTTTATACTCCACAGGGTTGACATATTTTTTAAATTTGATTAAAAACCTTTATAGACAGGTAATCAGGTTTTAGTTAGAAAATAGCTTCTTAAAATCCCTCCCCTGCCTTCGCCGAAGCGCCTGCCCTCCGCAAGGCTTCTGGAGGCGGGGCTTCGCGCAGGCAGGCCGCCTCCCTTTGCCCTCCGGGTCAGAGACCGCTCTCTCCGAGCCAGAGGCTCTTCTGAGCCGGAGGCTGGGTCGGAGACCAAAGGGAGGTGTAATTATCCCCCTTTGAAAAAGGGGGACTGAGGGGGATTTTTATGGTTTGTGAGTGGCCTACCGGCCATGGGCAATTACCTTAAAATTAAAATCACTCCCCCCTCTCGCCAGCTTGCTTTCGGTTTCCCCTTGGCGAGGCCAGGGGGGGGAATAAAGGAAAAGAATTTTTCTAAAGGCAGGATGAAAAGATGAGCAGAAACCTCAGACTGGAGAATCTCACCAAGCGCTACGGAACGCTGACTGCCGTGGACCAGGTCAATCTGGAGATCGAAGAGGGTGAATTTATCTGTTTCCTCGGGCCGAGCGGCTGCGGGAAGACCACCGTCCTCAGGATGATCACCGGTTTTGAGACTGTTACAGAGGGAAAGATCTTCTTCGATGGAAAGGCGATCAATCATCTCATCCCCAAGAAGAGGGAATTCGGAATCGTTTTTCAATCTTATGCTCTCTTTCCGAATATGACGGTGGAGGAGAATATCGCCTTCGGCCTGAAGATGAGAAAGGTGAATAAACAGGCCATCGCCCAGAGGGTCGATCAGATGCTGGACCTCGTCGGGCTTCGGGACTGGAGAAGGCTCTTCCCGGCCCAGTTAAGCGGAGGCCAGCAGCAGAGAATCGCCCTGGTTCGGGCTTTGGCGCCCAATCCCCAGGTCCTGCTTTTGGATGAACCCTTGAGCGCACTCGATGCCAAGATCAGGGTTCGTCTACGGGCGGAGATCAAACGATTGCAACAGGAATTGAAGAAGACAATGATCTATGTCACCCATGATCAGGAGGAAGCGCTTTCGATTGCCGATCGAGTGGTCGTGATGGAGAAAGGGCAGTTCCGGCAGGTGGGGAAGCCCATCGACATTTATAAGTGCCCGAACTCCGATTTTGTTGCGGATTTTGTGGGGACCTCCAACTTTTTTAAGGGCTTGCGCACAGAGGATCGCGTCCAGACCGAACAATGGGAATTTGCGGTTGCTCAAACAGGCTCGTCCTTTCGTGAGAAAGTGGTCCTCGCCATCCGACCGGAGAAGATCGAGGTCTTCAGACCCGGAGAGCCGACACACCATCTGGTCCTCTCCAACCTGATCCCCGGGAGAATCGATGTGGTCACCTTTCTGGGAGCGGCGGTTCGATTGGTCGTCAATATCGATGGAGAGGAAGTGATCTCGGATGTGATCGAGAAGGCGTTTGAGCAGAGGGGATTCAAACAGGGCGATGAGATCCTCCTCTATTTCCCTCCGGAAAGTTTTCTCGTCTATCCGGAAGAAGGTGCGGCATGAACCGACCTGAGATGGATCGTTCGCACCCCGTTTCATCCTTCTTTTCATCGCTTGCCTTCAGCCCGGACAGATTTATCACAGGAGTGGCCTCTGCGTTCTTCCTGGCCGTTCTTGTTTTTTTTCTTCTCTATCCGGTGGTAGATATCTGCCGGCTCAGTTTTTTAAAAGAAGGGGCCCTTACCTTCGAAAACTATGTGGCCTATTTTTCGAGTCCGAGGATCTTCAGGTCGTTTACCAACAGCATCTATATTTCCCTCCTCACGATGATCATCACCACGGTGACCGCCTTTTTCTTTGCCTATGGATTGACCCGGACGACGATGCCGGGCAAGGGGGTCTTCTATTCCATTTCGACCTTTCCTCTCATCGCTCCGACGATCATTCAAGCCCTGGCTCTCATCCTCCTCTTCGGCAGAAACGGTTTGATCACCCGTTATCTCCTGGGCACAAACTGGAACATCTATGGAGCCACAGGGATCATCGTCGGGGAATGCCTCTACTGCTTTCCCAATGCCCTCTTCATTCTCTACACCACTCTCTCCGCGGTAGACACCCGGTTGGATGAGGCGGCCCAAAGCCTGGGGGCCTCGGCCCTGAAGACTTTCTGGAAGGTGACGCTCCCTTCGGCGAAGTATGGAATTGCAAGCGCCGCCGCGCTGACCTTCAACCTCACCATCACCGATTTCGGCATCCCCGTGGTGATCGGCGGGAATTATTCAGTGCTTGCGACCGAGATTGTCTCGCAGGTCTTCGGGCTTCAACGCTTCGATTTGGGAGCCACGATCAGCGTCATCCTCCTCGGTCCCTCCATCGGAGCCTTTGTCCTCAACTATTATCTGACGAGGAAGAGTTACGCCCTGATCAGCGGTCAGGCAAGGCCTTTTCTGCAGCCCTCCCGGCCTCTTAAGAAATGGGGGTTTACGATTTATTGCGGATTGATCTGCCTCTGTATCCTTCTCGTTTTTGCGACGGTCTTCCTGGGGTCTTTTGTCAAGACCTGGCCTTACGATTTTTCACTGACCCTCAAACATTTCGACTTTCCTTCGCTGGGAGCTCATGCCCCTCTCTGGACAAGTTTCTGGATTTCGGCTCTGCCCGAGGGGGCGTTTCGGACGATGATCGCTTACAAATATGCTCCCATCTGGACCAGCCTTCTGGTTGCCATCGTCGTCGCCATTGCCGGCGCCTCCCTGACCCTCCTCGCAGGCTATATCATCGAGAAGAAGAAGCCGAAGGGAGAGCAGATCCTCTATACGCTGAGTGTTTTGCCGGCGGCCATCCCCGGGGTGGTGATGGGGCTGGGATACGTGCTGGCTTTTAACAAGCCCTACTTTTTTATCTACGGGACGATCTGGATCATCATCATCAATATCGTCATCTGCAATTTCACCCTGGGGGTGCTGACCAGCATCGCCAATCTGAAACAGATCGACAAATCGATCGAAGAGGCGGCCGTCAGCCTGGGCTCCGGGCCTGTCTCCACGTTTACGAAGGTTATTTTTCCCCTGTCGAGGGTGGCCTTCCTCTCCACCGCCACCTTCTTCTTCATGAGGGCCATGACAACAATCAGCGCGGTGATCTTTCTCATCTCCGCAACGATCAAACTTGCGGCCATCGAAATCATCTTCCTGGATGTGGACGGCCGGACGGCCAGCGCCAATGCGATGTGCACGGTTGTGGTGGCCATTGTGATCGGAGCGCTCCTGGTCATGCGCCTGGCGACCGGCAGGTCCGGGTTGGCCGGAATGGTCACATCGAGGTGAGCCTTGTAGTTGAATGGATGCATAAACGGACCGTTTCACCTATATCCGTTTGGAGAAATATTTTGGTTTCCGGCTTTTATGTGGGTATATCCCCCTATTGTAACCCCCTTCTATTCCCCCCTTAGTTTAAGGGGGGGACGAAGGGGGGTTAGACTTTTACTGCCTGGCGATAAAGGTAATCCATAACCCCTCCTCACCTCCCCTTTAAGAAAGGGGAGAAAGAAAGAAAGAAAGGATCCATTAAGGAAAGAGAGTTATGGCAGAGACATTACATCTTGATCCGGGAGTTCCCAAGTATTTGCAGATCAGCCACTGGCTGATGGAGATGATCCAGAAGGGCCGGTATGCGGTGAACGATAAACTGCCTTCGGAGTCGAAATTAGCGGAACTTTTCCGGGTCAACCGGAACACGGTCCGTCAGGCCATCTCCGATCTGGTGACCAAAGGGATCGTCCAGAAGAGGAACGGCGTGGGATCCTTTGTCATCGGCCGGGCTGTCCAGCCTGTCAAATATACCCTTCAGCACATCTCCAGCTTTACGGATGATATGATTCACATGGGGGTTTCCCCGCAGAACAGGCTCATCAGCAAGTCCGTGGTCGAAGCGCCCGCTGATGTGGCGGAGAAGCTGATGCTGGGAAAGGAGAGACTGGTCATCCTCACCGAGCGGCTCCGGTTCGGAAACCGCATCCCCCTCGTCATTGAGCGGAGCTACCTTCCCTATAAGGAGTACAAAGCCATTTTAAAGATGCGACTGACCGGTTCCCTCTACCATCTCCTGACCCGGAAGTTCCATGTGGCGCTCCACCGGTCGATCCAGACCTTCCGTGCCATGCTCTTCTCCAATGAGGATGCCAGGTTGTTGGGAGTCCCTCCCCGCTCTCCGGGCATCTTTCTCGAAAGCGTCATTTACGACTCAAAGAACATTCCCGTGGAGGTCCTCCATGCCTTCCACCGGGGGGATAAATATATCTTCGAGGTGGAATCGGGGAGATACCGGTACGATCTGAAAGAGTAGGGAGAGTTCCCAAGAAATGACCAAATCCGTTCGCCCTGAGCCTGTCGAAGGGTAAACGGTTTGCTCAGGACGGGCTTGTCGAAGCATGAACGGTTCAATGTTTCACCCAGTTCGACACGCTCACTACAGGCTTCGAGAGCCTCAGGGCGATCGGTAATGTAGATCCCACACAAAAGACGGTAGAGCTTCCCTTAAAAAAATCTTGACAAAATATTTTATCCTTGTTACCTGTATAGATAGGTAGTTAGGTAAGATGACGATCAAGGCAGGAAGAACGCCCCGTTTCACGGGGCTTGAGGTATAAGGCTAAAGTCATTTGCCCCTGCGGCAGGAACCTCAAGCGAAGCGATCCTCAAACCTTATATCAAAAAACAGGAGGTTTTATGGCTGATCTTAAACGTTTTTTGGTGCCGTGGATTGATCAGGTCAAACCCTATGATACCGAGGACCTGGTGGTGGCCTGGTCCAGGCCGGAGCTCAAGCGGATGATGATCAACGAAAATCCCCTCCCTCCTTCGGAGAAGGTCGTGCAGGCCATCCTGGAGGCAGCGAGAATGGGAAACCGGTATCCTGACAGCGGGCCCCGCATCCGGACAAAGATAGGCAAACAGTACGACCTCGGGCCGGAGAACGTCTATATCAGTCATGGCTCCTCGGAGATCATCGACCTGATCATGAGGCTCTTTGTCACTCCGGGAGACGAGGTGCTCCTTCCCAATCCCACCTTCTCCCTTTATGGCATTCGGGCCAAAACCGTAGGAGGAAGCGTGGTGGCTGTGGATCTGACTCCTGACCTCCGGTACGATCTCCCGGCGATGCTCCGCGCCGTGACGCCCCGCACCAAACTGATCATCGTCTGCACCCCCAATAACCCTACAGGAGATTTTATTCCGGATGAGGACCTGATGAAGCTCGTGGAGCTCGGCATTCCCACCCTGATCGATGAGGCCTATCTCGAATATCATCCCGAACACGAATCAAAGGCGCCTCTGATCCGAAAATATAATCATATCATCGTCGCCCACACCTTCTCCAAAGCCTACGGGATGGCGGGAATCCGATTCGGATATGCCCTGGCCGATGAGACCCTGATCGGCTACTTTCGCAAAATGCAGGTGCCCTGGAATACGAGCCTTCTCTCCATCGCTGCCGCAGAAGCCGCTCTCGAGGAGGAAGAGGAATTGAAGCGGAAGGCCGCTTACAACAATGCGGGCGTCGCATATGTGTGCAAGGAACTGCTGAAGATCCCGGGCGTCAAACCTTACTATTCTCACGGAAATTATGTGCTCATCGATGCCACGGATGCCGGAGTCACAGGCAAGGATGTGGTCGATTATGTTTTTGAGAGGGCAGGGGCCATGCTGAAATACTTTGCTCCCTTCCGGGGACGGAGTGGCTTCTTCCGCATCAGTCTTGGCACACACGAGGAGAATTCTCTCTGTGTCCAGGCGATCAAAAAGTTCTTTGAGAAGAGGGAGAAGGAGAAACGAGTATGAAGAAGAGCCCCTTTGAAAAGTTGATGAAGACCCATCCCGGGCTGGAGATCTGGTGGGATTCTTCGCCTCTGATCTATGCTTCATGGGCGGAGGGAGTTCTGAAGAAAGCCGCTCCCGGCCGGACAGAAGAGGTCCGGGAACAACTGAAGAGACTCTATGATCCGGAACATCCGGAGAAAACGCTCTTCCGGGGAGTCACGACCAACCCTCCTCTCTCTCTCGGCGTGATCAAGGCGCGGGAATCATATGTGACAGAGATCATTGATGGCCTGATTGAACAGAATCCCTGCATCGACAAAGAGGCCCTCTTCTGGATGACCTATAAAGAGATTGTCCGGAGAGGGGCAGAGATGTTTCAAGGCGTTTTTGAGCAATCCCAGTACCGGTATGGATACCTTTCAGGTCAGGTGGACCCGAGAGTCCTTACCGATAAGGAGAAGATGATCTCGCAGGCCCTGGAGCTGGCAAGCCTCAGTCCCAATGTGATGATCAAGGTTCCGGGAAGCAGGGAAGGGTATGAGGTCATCCGGTTTCTGACCTCAAGAGGAATCTCGACGAATAATACCCTGACCTTTGTCCTTCCTCAGTTGATGGCCTGCGCAAAGGCGGTCAGGGAGGGGCTGGAGATAGCGAAACAGAATGGGGTTGATTTGACGCGATGGAGGTCCGTGATCACCCATATGACCGCACGCTACGGCGACCTCGGAGATCTTCGAAACGAGGCAGAATCGCTGAAGATCAACCTTTCCGAGGCGGATGTCCGGTGGGCTGAGATCGCCATCTTCAAAAAGGCCTATCGGCTTCTGAAGGAGAGGGGTTACCCGAGCAAGATGCTCATCTGTTCGTTGAGGATCAGCCCGGAGATGGATGGAAAGAAGCGCTGCTGGCATTTAGAGAAGCTGGCAGGCGGGGATATCGTCTTCACCTGCCCTCCCTCTTTTATCGAGGGGGTTTTTGAATATTTAGACGGGACGGAGTTCAGACCCCAGATCGACGAGGAAGTTCCCAGGGCTGTCCTCGACCGGTTATTGCGAATTCCTTATTTCGAAAAGGCTTATCAAGAAGATGGATTGGCCCCTGAGGAGTTTATCTCTCATACCGCCATGATGGTCACTGCAAAGGAGTTTTCAAAAGCCACGGGAGAGATGGTCGATTTTGTAGCAAAACGCTTAGCCACAAAGTGCGGGTAATGATAATAGTCTCAAAATTGAATTGACATAAGCATTGGAAAATCTCCCCACACCCCTCTTTGCCCTCCGGGCCAGAACCCCTATGGGCCGGCGGCCAAAGAGGGGTAATTCATCCCTTAGGTAATCTTTTCCCTGTCAAAGACAGGCAAAGGGAGGTCAGGAGGGATTTTACAAATCGATGTGTCAGTGGTTAGTGTCAGAAAAAACTATTGCTGACACTGACACTATTCACTGACACAACGGGTTGATAATGATCATTGGCATTCCAAAAGAGATCAAGGCCGGAGAGAAGAGGGTGGCAATGACCCCCCAGGGCGTGGATGCCCTGGCCTCCCATCATCACAGGGTTCTAGTTGAGAAAGGCGCAGGGGAGGGGAGCGGTTTCTCCGATACGGAGTTTGAAAGGGCCGGAGCCATCCTCATCGGGAGCGCAGGGGAGGTATGGAAGGAATCGGATATGGTCGTCAAGGTGAAGGAGCCTCTCGAAGAGGAGTTCGATTGGCTGAGAAGGAGCCAGATCCTGTTTACCTATCTCCACCTTGCGGCTAACAGAGCGCTCACCCAGAAATTATTGGAATCCCGGATTGTCGGCATCGGGTATGAGACCGTGCAGGAGAAGGATGGTTCGCTCCCTTTGCTTCGTCCCATGAGCGAGATTGCGGGCAGGGCATCTATTCTTGCCGGCGGAATGTGTCTGGAGGCAAGGCATGGCGGGAGAGGGGTTCTGCTCTGCGGCGCCTCAGGCGTTCCTTCAGCCAAAGTGGTTATCCTCGGAGCAGGGGTGGTGGGGGCCAATGCCTGCAAGGTGGCGGTGGGCTTAGGAACCAGGGTTTCTATCCTCGATGTCCGGCCTGAAAGACTGGGTTATCTTCATGATATTACTCAGGGCCATATCACCACTTTGATCTCGAACCGGATGACGATCAGCGAGGAGATTTCGGATGCCGATCTGGTGATCGGCGCGGTTCTCATCCCGGGGGCCCAGGCGCCGAGACTGGTAACCCGTCCGATGCTCAAGAGGATGCGGCCCGGCTCTGCGATCGTGGATGTATCGGTTGATCAGGGCGGCTGTTTCGAAACGACGAGGCCCACCACCCATGAACATCCCACCTATATCGAAGAAAGAGTGGTTCATTATTGTGTGGCCAATATTCCCGGAATTTATCCAAGGACCTCCACCCTTGCCCTCACGAATGCCACCTTTTCCTATATCCTCCAGATTGCAGATCACGGCTATGAGAAGGCGATGATAGGAAACGAGGCATTGAGGAGGGGGCTTAACCTCCTTGATGGAAATATTGTCTGCGGGGGAGTGGCTCAAAGTTTTGATATGGCTTGCATGGCCAACCCTTTCTCTCCCCATCCTTGAAAATCCCCCTCCAATGTGATAAAAAATTGGTGTGTCAGTGCTCGTGTCAGTAATCTGTTGAAAACATAAGATATTCGGCAAATAATAATTTTCACAGTTCGGGGGGCGATTCATGCCTGCGTGGTGAAACGCCTGCCTGCACGAAGCCCGCCTCCAGAAGGCTTGCGGAGGGCAGACGTTCCGGCGAAGGCAGGCCGCACTTCGGCGTGCAAGCATGAATCGTCCCTACAGACGAGGGGTAGGCATCTGGAGGAGAAGAAGTTGATTATCGCCATTGACGGCCCTTCGGGCGCCGGAAAGAGCACGGTCGGAAAAAATCTGGCAAAGCGGTTAGGTTATCTCTACATCGACACAGGAGCAATGTACCGGGCCGTTGCCCTGAAGGCGAAAGAAAGGGGCATCGAACCGGAAGATGAGATGGCTCTCTCTCAGTTAGTCTCTTCGATTCAGATCTCTTTCGTCACCAGAGGAGACGAAACCCGCGTCCTTTGCGATGGAGAGGATATCACCCATGCCATCCGTTCCCCTGAGATCAGTCGTTTGGCTTCGGATATTTCGAAGAGTAAGAGGGTGAGGGAAGGGCTGGTGGAGATGCAGAGGAAGATGGGGAAGGAGGGAGGGGTGGTGCTGGAGGGAAGGGATATCGGAACGGTCGTCTTCCCCGATGCCGATCTTAAATTCTATCTGGATGCGGACCCGGAGGAGAGGGGAAGGAGGAGATATAGAGAATTTTCCGAAAAAGGCATGAAGGTGGAGTTCAATGAGACCCTTAAGGAGGTGGTCGAGAGAGACCGAAATGATATGAGCCGGTCCCTTTCGCCCCTCAAAAGAGCTGAGGATGCCATCCTGATTGACTCGACCTGCCGGTCGGTTGAGGAGGTCGTGAGAGAGATGTGCCGTATTGCCCATGAGAAGAGGAGATGGAGTGAAATTGATTACCGCTAAATCAGCAGGATTTTGTTTTGGCGTCAAACGTGCTATGGAGATTGCCCTCGAAGCAGCCCAAAAGTATCCCCATCCTCTCTACACGTATGGACCCCTCATCCATAATCCTCAGGCCGTGGAGTACCTGGACCGGCTGGGTGTTAAAGTGAAAGACAGGATAGAACAGATCTCCCGGGGAACAGTGATCTTACGCTCCCATGGCGTTTCATTCAGAGACCTTGAGAAGGCAAAAAAGAAGGGGCTGAGGATCATCGATGCCACCTGTCCCACTGTAAAAAGGGCCCTTTTTTTTGCAAAATTCCTCCGGCGGAGCGGCTATGCTCTGTTAATCGTGGGAGATCCGGATCATCCCGAGGTTGAAGCCATCCGGAGTTACCTTGATAGAAATGTGGAGGTGGTTGAGAGGCCGGAAACATTGAAGCGGCTGGGACCCTGGAAGAAGCTTGGCATCATCGCCCAGACCACACAATCGATTGGCCTTTTCAAAGAGATCGTAGCGGCCAGCATGGACAGGGCAAAAGAGGTGAGGGTATTCAATACCATCTGTCATGAGACAATAGTTCGCCAGAAGGAAGCGGTGGAGATTGCGAAGAAGGTCGAGTGCATGATCGTTGCCGGTGGCTATAATAGCGGCAATACTCAAAGATTAGCAGGGGTCTGCCGGGAGGTGCAGCCCCGGACTTATCATATTGAAACAGCACAGGAATTAAACCCTAAGTGGCTGAAAAACAAGGAGAGAATCGGTCTCACCGCCGGCGCTTCCACACCCGCATGGATCATCCGGGAGGTGGAAAGGGAGATCAAGCGTTTTAAAGGCCGGCAGAGTTAAAGGATTTGTATTTTTTTAATGGGTATGGTATATACATTTTGAATCACTTGGCAAAGGGGGTTTCATTGAATGGTTAAGGACGAATTGACTCCTGGTGCGGAAGAGTTAAAAAAGGCGCCTCCTGGAGAAGGAGAAAAGGAAGAGAGGGCGAAGGAACTCCCGCGCAGGGAAGAAGCAGAAAACTTTCAAACGCTCTATGAGGAGAGCTTTAAGGAGATCGCAGAGGGCCAGATCCTCAGGGGAACGGTCATCGAGATTACGCCCGATCATGTCACTGTGGATGTTGGCTACAAGTGTGAAGGCCAGATTCCCATGGAGGAGTTCTTGAAGAGGAACCGGAAGCTGGATGTGAAAGTGGGGGATCAGGTCGATGTCCTCCTGGAGAAGAAGAATAGGGAGGGAGGATTGCTCATCCTCTCGAAGGAGAAAGCGGATAAAGTCAATATCTGGAAAGATATCGGCCGCTCCTCTCGTGAGGGCGAGGTGATGGAGGGAGAGATCATTTCTAAAGTAAAAGGCGGGCTCTCCGTCGAAATCGGCGGCATCCATGCTTTTCTCCCCGGATCTCAAATCGATCTGAAACCGGTTCGCAATCTGGATGAACTGATTGGCCAGAGAATGACTTTTAAGGTGATCAAGTTCAACCGGAAGCGGAATAATATCGTTCTTTCCCGCCGGATTCTTTTAGAAGAGGAAAGAAAAGGCCAGAGGGAGGAGACGCTTAAGTATCTCAAAGAAGGAGAGATTGTTGAAGGAACGATCAAGAACCTGACGGATTATGGAGCGTTCGTCGATTTAGGAGGAATGGATGGCCTTCTTCACATTACAGACATCGGCTGGGGAAGGCTCGGACACCCATCGGAGAAACTCTCTGTCGGAGACCGGATCAGAGTGAAGGTCCTTCACTTCGACCGGGAGAAGGAGAAGGTTTCGCTGGGATTGAAGCAGATCCTCCCTGATCCATGGAATTCGGCCCTGGAGAATTATCCGGTGGGAGCGCGTGTTCAAGGAAAGGTGGCCAACATCACCGATTACGGCGTTTTCGTCGAGCTTGAGGAAGGAATCGAAGGTCTGGTCCATGTCTCTGAAATGACCTGGGGAAAGAAGATGAAACATCCTTCCAAGGTCGCCCGCGTTGGCGACCTTGTGGAGGTGATGGTCCTTGATTGCGATCCGGTAAAACGGAGGATCTCCCTGGGAATGAAACAGGTTGAACCCAACCCCTGGGACCTCATTGCAGAAAAGTATCCTCCCGGCCTCCGGGTGAAGGGAAAGGTGAAGACCATCACCGATTTCGGGATCTTCATCGGATTCGGCGAGGGCGTGGACGGACTGGTCCATGTCTCCGAGATGTCGTGGACAAAGAAGATCAAACATCCGGCCGATCTCTTTAAAAAAGGGCAGGAGGTGGAAGCCGTGGTGTTAAGCATCGATCCGAAGACGGAACGCTTCTCCCTCGGGATCAAACAGTTGACCCCGGACCCCTGGAAAGAGGCGGCCCGGCGATACAAAAAGGGAGAGATGGTTGCCGGAAGGGTGACCAATGTAACCGATTTCGGCGCCTTCATCGAGCTCGAAGAAGGGATTGAGGGGCTGGTCCATGTCTCGGAAATCAGCCGGGAGAAGGTGGAGAGGCCTTCGGATGTGTTGAAAGTGGGTGAAACGGTCTCTGCCACCGTCCTTCACGTCGATCCGCAGGAACGAAGAATCGGCCTCAGCCTGAAGGGGTTGAAGGAGAAGATGGAAAAATCAGAGATTGAAAAGTATATGTCGAATCAGGGATCCACTTCAAACAGCCTCGGAGCGCTCATCCGGGAAGAGATGGCCCGCCGCTCCGGAGAAGCTTCCAATAAAAAAGGAGAGCATTGATATTAATCAATGAGCAATGACCAATTAACAATTGGCAATTCTCAATGAGGAATGAAAATTGCTAAATGCTAATTGATAATTGCTCATTGATTATACCTTCTTCACGTAGATATCCCTCACCACCTCGCTATCCAGAGCGAGTGTCGTTTCTCCGATCTGCAGCACATAGGAAGGATTTTTCTGATGCATCCGGAGGATGCTTCCGGGGACGATTCCCAGGGCGCTCAGCCTGTCAAGCCGCTGATGTGATCGGGGAGCGATAAAGACGATCCGTCCCTCCTCGCCCAGCCCCAGCTCCTCAAGAGGAATAACGAGAGGTTTCATCTCTTTTTTGAATTTGGAGCAGCACTCTCCCCTCGGGATCGGCTTCCCATGGATGCAGGTGGGCGGATGGCCGAGGAAGGTACAGACGCTATCCGTCACTCCCGGGCTCAGGATATGCTCCAGTTTGCAGGCTTCTTGTTCCACCTCCTCTTCGGATATCTCAAAGATCTCCGAGAGGAGTCTTTCGGTCAGACGGTGACGGCGGATGATCTCCCTGGCCTTCTCTTCCCCCCGTTCTTTAAGGATCACCCGGTTGCCCTCCACTTCAAAGAGGCCGTCCCTGATCATCGTGCGGAGAATCGATTTTGCCTCCAGCCCCTTCGTCTCCTCGAGAAGCTGGTCCAGATCGGAGACGCCTCTCTCCCTCAACGTCCAGATCAGTTCGAGGATTTCATCGATCCGTTCTTCCTCAATATCTCTTCTGTCTCCCCATCTCATTCGATGGGGCCCTCCGGGCAAATCCGAATTCCGGTTCATCGTTTCACCTTCCTCCATAAAGATTTGAAAAAATCGACGATGGCGGAGCGCTCCTTATAGGAATATCCGCAATGGGGACAGCAGAGGAGCCCGCAATCCTTCGAGAGGAGACATCCCTTGCATTTCATCGCCGATTGGGAGAACTCCCCTCCGCAGAGAGGACATCGATTCAGTGAAGTTTTTTCCATTTCAGAGCCCTAAAAACCTTAATAAGATATTTAGAATCCCTCCCACACCAAAGGCAATGGGAAAGACAACCGCTGCGATGTAGAAGGTCTTTTTCCATCCCCTTTCTTTGATCATCATAAAAAACTGGGCAATGCAGGGTATGAAAAGGGTGATGGTCACCAGACTGACGAGGACTTGCCGGGAATCGAGGGCCCCTTCCTTCGCAAGGACGAAGAGGCCGGCGGCTCCATAATCTCTTCGAAGAAATCCAACGATGAAAGCTTCGGTCGCTTTTACAGGGAGCCCCAGGAGATGGACAATGAGAGGGGTGGCGGCCCGTTCGAGGAGCGTCAGGGTCTTGGTCTGATGAAGAGTGAAGAGGAAGAGGGTCCCGAGGATGAAGAGGGGGACCGCTTCCTTGAGATACCATTCGAGCCGGGCAAGGGTTTTCACCGCGATATTGGAGAGCTGGGGAATCCGCAGGGGCGGGATCTCCAGGATGAAATCTGAACTTTCCCCGGGTAGAATTCTGGCTGCCAAATAGCCTACGATCACGATGATGCCGGCGATCAGGGTCGCCCAGATCAAGAGGTAAAGGATCGGAAGTCCGGCAAACATGCCGAGGATGACCCCCAGCTGAGCGGAGCAGGGAACGCCCAGGGCCAGGAGAAGCGTGACAATCGTTCTGTCTTTCTCCGTGTCCAATATCCGGGTTGTCATCGTTGCCATGGTGTCGCATCCGAGTCCCAGGACCATGGGCAGCACGGCCTTGCCGTTGAGTCCCATCTTTTTAAAAATTTCATTGGTCATCACGGCCAGTCTTGGCAGGTACCCGGAATCTTCCATCAATCCGAAGATGAGAAAGAAACAGCCGACAATGGGCAGGACGATGGCAATGGCATAGGTGAGGGCCATGGTGAGGACTCCGTAAGGGCCTATGAGTAATTCCTGAAGAAAGGGAATAGGGAGAACCCGATGAAAGAATTCGGTGACCGGGGGAAGAAGCCATTCCCCGAAGACTGTTTCTTCCAAAAAATCGACACTGATCTGGGCGCCGAAGACGCCTACAAACTCATAAGTGAGAAAGAGGATGGAAAGAAGGATCGGGATCCCCCAGAAAGGGTGGATCATCAGGTTTCCAAGGGTGACGGAAAAAGTTATTGGAAGCCCTTTTGCAGATTTCATCACTTGAGAGAGGATCTCATCGACCTTCCTGAGACGGACCTGATTGATCAGATAACCGACCGGATCGATGAAATGGACCTGGGTCTCCCGGCAGATGGCTTCGATCCGTGAGATCATCTCTTCCGGGAGGTTCCGGTGAAGCCACCCGGCCAGACTTTGATCTCCTGAAAGGAGCATCAAGGCGAGAGATCGTCCGGAGAGAGGGGATTCGGGAAGGAGAGAGACAATCCGGGAGACTCCGGCCTCAATGGCTTCCGGGTAGCTGATGGAGAACGGGGCAGGGGCTTGGTCCCGGAGGTTTTCATGGATCTTCTCCAGCCCTTTTCGTCTTGTGGCCACTGCCCTGAGGACAGGCATTCCGAGATGCTTCGATAGATTCTGAAGGTTGATTTCAATTCCCCTGCTTTTGGCTTCATCCCACATATTGAGGAGGGTGAGAAAGGGAAGCTCCATCTCGAGGAGTTGCAGGGAGATGAGGAGACCCCGTCGAAGGTTTTTCGCATCAATCACCTGAACCAGATGGGTAAAAGGCTCTTTGAGAAGGATGTCACGGGTCACCTTCTCATCCTCTGACATGGGAATGAGGGAATTGATCCCCGGGGTGTCGACCACCTGATACTTCTTCCCGTGGGCTGCCATGGCGCCGGTGGCCACCTCAACGGTTGTTCCCGGGTAATTTGAGACGGTGACATATTTCCCGGTGAGATAGTTGAAGATGACCGATTTCCCCACATTGGGATTACCGATGAGGATGATTCTCTCTTCGGGAGAGTCTTTGGGCCTTCTCTCTTTTTTGCAGGACTCCATCATCCCTTACTCCCGGCAGGGGGGTTCTTACGAGCGCACCGGCCGCAATAGCCGTAAAGTTCCATGCGATGGTGGAAGATTTTGAAGGCATGGCGCCTTGCGATTCGCGTCTGGAGGGATTCGAGGGCATCGTCTTCAAATTCGACAATCTTCCCGCACTTCAGGCAGATGAGATGGTCATGGTGGGTTCCCTCGGGGGTGGGCTCGTACCGGGTCTTTCCATCCGCAAATTTCCGCTGGGCGGCGAGGCCCAGCCGGGTGAGAAGTTTAAGCGTGCGATAGACGGTGGTATAGCCGATCTTCGGGTCCATCTTGGCCACCTGGGCGTAGATTTGAGCAAGGTTTTTATGCCCGGTGGTGTTGAGGAAGATATCGAGGATCTCCGCCCGCTGCCGTGTGGACTTGAGTCCTTCTTCAGAAATCATCGTCTTAAACTGAACGGGCTCCATGTCTCCCCCTTTTTGAAATTGAATTTCAATTTCATTTTAAAGGGTCCATCCTCCTTTGTCAATACCCGGACCCTTGCCCCGCCCTTCCTTCGACTTCGCTCAGGACATTCGGAAAAAACCGTTCGCCCTGAGGCTCTCGAAGGGTGAATCCCGCGCTGCACGTGATGAATACCTTCCCTTTCAGGAGGAGGACCATAACGATTACCCTCCCCTTCAGGAGGAGGGTTGGGGTGGGGGTGGGGTATGTCAAAGCCTCAATTGCACCAGTCGTACGTTCCATCCTTGTGTCCAGCGCCCCTATTTATGGGTAAGGATCAGTTTGGCAAACCAGGGGTCAGGGGAGATTTTTAGAATGATATATCTTTTAAATTATGGACTCCTTAGTAACAGGGTGAAGGGGAGGGGAATTTTTAAACATTTTAGGTTAAATATGAGTCATGGAACAGACAGTCCCTTCTATTTCACCAATGGCTTTTGAGCGGATCATTACCCACAACGATTTCGATGGAATCGTGAGCGGGGCCCTCTGTGCGCGGGCATTGGGCGTAGGAAAGGTTCTCTTTGCAGGGCCCTTGACGGTCATCCGATCCCAGATCACCCTGACCGAAAAAGACGTGGTCTGCGACCTCCCTTATCCCCTTCAGTGCGGACTCTGGTTTGACCACCATGAGGGAAACCTTCAGGAGCTCGAATACCGGAAAATCGACCCCGGATCCATCCCCGGGCGGTTCGATCTGAAACTGAGCTGCAGCCGGGTTGTTTTCGAATATTTCTCCGAGAGAATGGAGCTTCCGCCGCACTTTGTCCAGATGGTGGATGAAGCGGATATCATCGATGGTTTTACGTACGCCTCCATGGAGGACTGGCGGAGAGAGACCCCCGGGAAGATCATTGACCTGACCCTGAAGGTTCACTTTTCATCTGCGGAAGATCATGCCTCCCATATGAGAAACCTGGTTCGTGAGCTCCGGGACCATCCGATTGAGAAGGTCTCTCAATTCGATTTTGTTCAGAGGAGGCTGAAACAGTATTGGGAGGAAGAGGGGCGGATGCTCAAGGTTATCCGGGATTCCTCCTATTTCATCGAGCAGGATGAGAAGAGAGAAGTGCCTGTGATCGATCTCACCTCCTATCAGCGGAGGCCCCACCTCATTAAAAACCTGGCCTTCCTGGTCCATCCTGAGGCGTCAGGAGTGCTGGAGGTTTATAATCTGACCGAGCAAGGGGTGAAGAGCAACCACCTCGGTTTCTCCATGTCCCTCTCCATTCGGGGAAACAGGCAGAATCATAAGAAGAATATCGGCGAGATCATGCGAAGCCTCAACATCGGCGATGGCCATCCCGGGGCGGCCGCGGGACAGGCGCGATGCAGGTCGAAGCAGGAAATGCTGAAGAAGAAGAAAGAGATGGTAAACCAGATTTTCAAGCTATGGTCTTCCCAATGACATCAACTATTACGCTTTGAGCATAGCACTTAGCCTGTTAGAAATGGGTAGCCGCAGGCTTTAGCCTGCGAAAATCCTTTGCGTATTAATACCCACCTTGATTCCTTTCCTTGTATTTACGCCTCTGTAAAGTTTGCCTGATTGAGAAAGGGATTGCACCCCTTTAATTTTATTGACACTCTTACGTAGATTTAGTAAATTTGGATCGAAACGAAGGCCTTCCATTAGCCTCTTAGCAGGGATGCCGTTTTACGAATGAAGATCGCTGTGGATAAAAGATTATTCTGGTTCTTGAAAGAGGATACTGAACTTGATCTTTCTAATAAGACCCATTTGGATATGTATGTTCAGCAAACCCTGGTGAAAGGAAGAACTTCTGATATTAAGAGACTCATCCACACCGTGAAACCTTCGGATTTTGCTGAATCTTTTGGACGCGTAAAAAACTTTCTTCCTGAAGAAGTCAGGAGGTTCTGGGAGGATTGGGTTGGAGATACTGACCAGCATCCAGAAAAAAATACTACACTGTCTTAGCTTTCTGCCGGACAGGGAGGCTTTCTACCTTACGGGCGGGACAGCCCTTTCGGCATTTTTCCTCCATCATCGAAGGAGCCGCGACCTCGACTTTTTCACGCCCGTGGAAGACCTTATCCTGCCATTCAGCCAGAGACTCGAGGCATACTTGATCAAAGCGAGCTTGAGGGTCCAAAGGTTAAGAGGATTCCGTTCATTCGTTGAACTTTCGGTCAATTCGGAAGACGACACGACGGCGGTTCATTTCGGATTAGATTCCCCCTTCAGGTTCGAACAACCTTCGGAATTTGAGGAGATTCCCGGAGTCAAAGTTGACAGCCTGATCGATATTGCTACGAACAAACTTCTGACACTCTTTGGAAGAGCGGAGCTGAGAGATTTCATCGATGTCTATTTTCTTATTAAAGAGCATTATGCAAAAGGATACCTCATGGAAAAATCAGCTCAAAAAGATCCCGGCTTTGATCTTTACTGGCTCGGTGTGGCCATGGAAAGGATTGATCACCTTCCCGATGATTCGCCGGATATGCTTCTTCTTACCCGCCCTTGCTCAATGAAGGAAATTAAGGAATTTTTTCGCCTCTGGAGAAAAGATATTTTGAAGGAGATCACTTCCTAATTATTCTACACGCTTGGAGGTAAAGATCGCTGTTTCTGGCACCCCCAATAAAGTATCCAATTAGGTAAGTTTCCGACTCCATGGCACAATAAGCTTTTTCCATTGACACCCCACACCAAATTTAGTAAGTTTCTTTTTGAATACAGAAGCCGACCCCCCTTACAATCATTCTGATAATATCTTAACCCTTTTCATTAAAAAAATATCCTCTCCCCTGGCGGGAGAGGGTAGGGTGAGGGGGGAGAGAGGTAGATTATAGTTGTAGCGTCCCCAATTACTGGGGACGAAAAGGTTTTTGTAGCCGCAAGCTTAGAGGTAGATTATAGTTGTAGCGTCCCCAATTACTGGGGACGAAAAGGTTTTTGTAGCCGCAAGCTT
>Ga0154725_1068_pt1 | contig 37485 bp, 38 predicted proteins | sample Rifle2008BG16ft_FD_105733 | JGI IMG/M metagenome (GOLD analysis project Ga0154725, IMG submission 105733) | Deltaproteobacteria bacterium RBG_16_49_23 | reverse complement strand
GAGAAAATCGGGCATGCCTTTCAGATTGTCGATGATATTTTGAATGTGGAGGGAAAGACAGAACTCCTTGGGAAAAATACAGGAAGCGATTTTTCTAAAAAGAAGGCAACCTACCCCTCGTTGCTGGGACTCGAAGAATCGAAGAAAACGGCAAAGGAATTGATGGAGTCGGCAATCCAAGACCTCCGACCCTTTGGACCTGAAGTAGAGCCGCTCAGAGAGATTGCCCAATTCATTATTTTAAGGGAATATTGATCCATGACGAAATACCTGGAACAGATCGACCACCCGATTGATGTTAAGAAACTGGACAGGGAAGAACTGGAGAAACTCTGCGAGGAGATAAGAGGGAAAATCCTCTCCACTGTCTCCCAAAATGGCGGACACCTCGCCTCGAATCTCGGGGTGGTGGAGTTGACCATTGCCCTTCACTACGCCTTTGATCTCCCCAGGGACAAACTGATATGGGACGTAGGCCACCAGAGTTATACGCATAAACTGCTGACCGGAAGAAGAGACTCTTTCCATACCCTGAGGCAGTATGAAGGAATCAGCGGTTTTCCAAAAAGGGATGAGAGCTCTTATGACACCTTCGATTCCGGCCACAGCGGCACTTCCATCTCAGCCGCTCTGGGCATGGCCGAAGCGAAGAGGCATCGGGGAGACGAGGGACGGCCGATTGCCATCATCGGAGATGGGTCGATGACTGCCGGACTCGCCTTTGAGGGCCTTAATCAGGCAGGCCACATCGACCAGGATCTGATCGTCATTCTGAACGACAATGAGATGTCGATCTCGCACAATGTAGGCGCCCTTTCTTCTTATTTAAATCGGTTGATGACCGGGCAGTTTGTCAACCGCTTTCGGGATGAGATGAATAAGTTTCTCGAAACCATACCGAGCATTGGGAAATCAGCCCTCCGTTTTGCTAAAAAGGCCGAGGAATCACTCAAATGCCTGTTGATCCCCGGACTCCTCTTTGAGGAGTTAGGCATGAAATATATCGGACCGATTGATGGCCACCGCCTTGATCATCTGATCGAGACCTTCCAGAACATTAATAAATTGCGGGGTCCGTTCCTCGTCCATGTGATCACCAAGAAGGGGAAAGGGTATGGCCCTGCCGAAAAGAATCCTTCCCTTTACCATAGCGTTCCGACGTTCGATCTCGAGACCGGAGAGATCAAAAGGAGGCCCCACCCTGGCGGGGCGAACCCTGTTCCCACCTACACCGAGGTCTTTGGAGAGACGCTCTGTAAATTGGCCGCGAAGAATAGAAAGCTCATCGCCGTTACGGCTGCCATGCAGAGCGGAACGGGTCTGGAAGATTTTGCGATAAGGTTTCCTGACCGGTTCTATGACATCGGAATTGCGGAACAGCATGCGGTCACCTTTGCCGCCGGCCTTGCCCTCGAAGGAATGAAACCGGTGGTGGCCATTTACTCCACCTTTCTGCAGAGAGCCTATGATCAGGTTCAGCAGGATGTCTGTCTTCAAAACCTTCCAGTCGTCTTTGCCCTGGACAGGGGCGGGATTGTGGGAGAGGATGGGCCGACCCATCACGGCCTTTTCGATTATTCTTACCTGAGGCACATTCCGAATCTAATTGTCATGGCGCCCAAAGATGAAGAGGAGTTCCGGCATATGATCAAAACGGCGGTTGAACATCCAGGGCCCGTTGCCTTGAGGTATCCGAGGTCAAAGGGCGTGGGTGCGAAGAGAAGCGATATCCTCAAATCATTGGAAATCGGTCGAGGAGAAGTGCTCAGGGAAGGCAAAGATATTCTTATCGTGGCCATCGGTTCGACTGTTTATCCCGCGCTCCGGGCCGCACAGAGACTGGAAGAGATCGGGATCGATGCTGCAATCATCAACAGCCGTTTTCTGAAGCCTCTTGACGGGGATCTCCTTTGCCACTGGGCAAAAAGAACAGGGAAAGTGCTCACCGTTGAGGAAAATGTTCTGATGGGAGGTTTTGGAAGTGCGGTTCTTGAGCTCTTTCAGGAGAAGAACCTCTTATCCATTCCGGTGAAACGGCTGGGGATTTCCGACTCTTTTGTTGAACATGGGCCTCAAACTGTTCTTAGAGAGCAGGTCGGGATCGATGAAAACGGGATATTCAGAGGAGCGAGGGAGATGGCTGAGGAAGGGAGATCGTCCTCGGCCCATTCGACTCAGGTCATCCCCTTCATGGTCGATCCGCCGAACCATCCCAAGTAACGAATTGCACCTTGATGCGGGGTCAGGCGCACCCAATAGGGCGGAAGAATGATCGGCCCTGCAGTTGTCCTCAAAGGCAAGACGGCAAGACGGGAGAGGCTCGACAGGCTTCTAATAGAGAAAGGCCTTGTTCAAAGCCGTGAAAGGGCGAGGACGTGTATCATGGAGGGAAGGGTTCTTGTCGATGGGACGATGATTGACAAGCCCGGAGTCCGGGTGACCGAGGAAGCCCGGATAGAGATTCGAGGAGAAGACCATCCTTATGTGAGCCGCGGGGGTCAGAAACTCGAAGGCGCGCTCAATACCTTTGAAATCGATCCAAGGGGAATGGTGGTCATGGATGTGGGCGCATCCACAGGCGGGTTCACGGACTGCATTCTTCAGGGAGGAGCCAGGAAGGTTTACGCCGTAGATGTCGGTTATGGCCAGTTGGCCTGGAGATTACGAAAAGACCCGAGGGTCGTCAATTTAGAAAGGAGAAATATCCGATATCTGAAAAGGGAAGAGGTGAGCGAGGAGGTGGACCTGATCCTCATCGACACCTCATTCATCTCCATCGAGAAATTTCTTCCACATCTTCTCGGATTTCTGAAAAAGAGGGGGGCCCTCCTCAGCCTCATCAAGCCCCAGTTTGAAGTGGGCAAGGGCGAAGTGGGAAAAGGGGGAGTGGTGAGAGATGGAACCCTCCATCAAAAAGTGATCGATAGGATTTCCGGGTTTTGCCGCAATCTGGGATTGAAGGTTCTTGGCGTGATCGAATCTTCACTGCCCGGTCCAAAAGGGAATAAGGAATTTTTTATCTATTTAATGAAAGAGGACTAAAAGGATGGGCAGAGCCAGGGAACCCGGCCCCACCAAACTTTTTATGAGTCTGATAGTTAAGGAGGAGGATATCCTCCATCAAGGAATCCAGGACCTGCAAAAAGATTTTGGGGAGATAGATTTCATCAGCCAGAGGATTTCATTCAATTTCACTCAATATTACACGAAAGAGATAGGAGAGAACCTGTTCCGTCACTTCATCACTTTCAAACAACTCATTTCACGGGACTCTCTTCCCGGCATAAAACTGGCCACCAACCGTCTGGAGGAAAAGTATGCCGCCACCGGAAAGAATCGCCGGATCAATATCGATCCAGGATATCTCTGCATGGAACACGTCATCCTCGCCACGACAAAAGCCTATACGCACCGGCCCTATCTCAGCAAGGGCATCTATGCGGATATGACGCTTATTTACCGGAACAAGTCATTTCAGCCACTGGATTGGACTTATCCTGACTATCGTCAGGAGGAAACCCTCCAGCTCTTCAACCGTTTCAGAAAGGGATATATGGAAAATTTAAAGGAAGGGGAAGATCATTCATGCTGAAATCGATGACAGGTTATGGAAGAGGGGAAGGGGAGAGCAGTCTGGGGAAAGCGCTTGTCGAATCGCGCTCTGTCAACCACCGGTACAGCGATATCAACATCAGACTCCCTAAACGTCTGGCCGCCTTTGAAAGCCGGATCAAAGAGATGATCCGGTCGCAGGTGTCAAGAGGAAGAATCGATGTCTCCGTTAAACTGGATGCCTTGGGAGGCGAGAAGGTTCAACTCCAGGTGGATTCCAACCTCGCCGAGCAGTATTTTCAGGCCCTCCTCTCCTTGAAGGATAAGTTTCAGATCAAAGGTGAGATCACTTTAGATTTGCTGGCGGGAGCAAAGGATCTGATCTCCGTCAAGGAAGAGCCCGGAGATATTGAACCCTACTGGCAGGAGATTGCCTCGATTCTGAAACAATCTTTGCAGGAAATGGACGAGATGAAATCCTCAGAAGGAGACACACTTGCAAAGGATATTCAAAAACGGCTGGAGCGCATCACCCAGGAGCTGAAAGAGATCAAATGCCAGTTCTCTTCACACTTTGAGGTTTACCGGGTTCGCTTCCGGGAGAAGCTTCAATCTCTCCTGGGCGGGATTGAGGTGGACCCTTACCGGTTTCAGCAGGAGATGGCCATGCTTGCGGAACGGACAGATATCACTGAAGAGATTGTAAGGGCGGAGAGTCATCTCAGCCAGTTTGCCCTGCTCATGAATGGGAAAGAGTCTGTCGGCAGGAAGATGGATTTTTTGCTTCAGGAGATCCATCGTGAAGTCAATACCGTAAGCGCAAAGGTCAATGATGCAGAGATTTCCCAGAAGGTGGTGGAGATCAAAAGTGAATTGGAAAAGATCCGGGAGCAAGTGCAGAATATTGAGTAGTCGGGTAGTCAAATGACTGAAACCCAAATTGGGCGATATTTTTGTGAACTGTAGCCGCACCCTTCAGGGGGCGAGGATTTTGGCCTCTCGTTCCTCACACGGACGCATCTTTTTTACGTCCCGGAAAAGCCGGGGCGATTACAATTTTTAAAAGAATCGCTCAAAGAAATTGGAAGCCTTATCTTCGGGACTGGAATGGAAATTCAAAGCCAGGAGGATCAAAGAGGAAGGGGCCTCATCTTCATCATCTCCGCACCTTCAGGAACAGGGAAAACCACTCTGGTGAAGCGGGTAATGGAATTATTGCACGGCCTTCGCTTCTCTGTCTCCTACACAACCCGGCCTCCCAGGACCGGCGAGCAGGAGGGAGTGGATTATCATTTTATCTCCCCTGATGCTTTCAGGGAGATGATTGAGAAGGAGCAATTTTTAGAGTGGGCTGAAGTATTGGGGCACTGTTATGGAACAGCCCGGGTGGATATCGAAGCCCTGAAATCAGAAGGGGTGGATCTGATTCTCGATATCGATACCCAGGGAGCAAAGAAGGCAAAAGAGAAGCTGGACCATGCCGTATTGATCTTCCTTCTTCCGCCTTCCATAGACGCCCTCGAAGAACGATTAAAGGGCAGGGGTCTCGATTCGCTTGAAAGGATTCAGTTCCGTCTGGCCCATGCGAAGAGGGACATTGAGGAATCACACTGGTACCATCATATCATCGTCAATGAGAGGATTGAGGAGGCCGTTGAGAAATTGAAAGCGCTCATCCTTACAGAGAGATGCCGAAAGGAGATGAATCATGGCAAGAGTGACAGTGGAAGACTGCTTGAAAAATGTGGAAAGCCGGTTTGAGCTGGTGATGCTGACTTCGAGAAGGGCCAAGATGCTGCTGAAAGGGGCAAAACCCCTGGTAGAGACGGATAACCGGCACATTGTGAATGCCCTGAGAGAGGTAGCCTCCGGAAAAGTTAAATTTGTCAATCCAGGAGGGAAGAAAGACAGTTCCTCTCAAGAGGAGTGATGAAGACAGGCATCAAAGAAATGAAAGGTGCGGCTGAGAGTCAGGGAACCGGATTGATCGCCGATCCCATCTATCACTATATCGTCATGACCGACCGCATCGAAGGGGAGAAGACCGAAAGGGATGTAATCGATTCCCCTTATGTTCAGCGGCTCCGCCGGATCTTTCAACTTCAAAGCGCCCGCTGGGTCTTTCCCTCCGCAGAACATACACGCTTTCAGCACTCCCTGGGAACAATGCATGTGGCAGGGGTCTTTTCAGAACAACTCTATCCCTCCCTCTTCGATCTCTTTAAATCGGAACTTCCATCCTTTTCCTATATCGAAGAGCTTCTGAGAATGGCCGGGCTCCTCCATGATGTCGGTCATGGCCCCTTCTGCCATTTTTTTGATGAACAATATCTATCCCGCTTTCAGACGAATCACGAGGGGATCGGACAGCATATCATCCGAGAAAAGGTTTCTCCCATCCTGAGGGGAATCCGAAGGAGCGCCGGAGGCTCCTTCGGAAGATCGGAGTCGCTCGACCCGGAGCAGGTGGCTTTTCTCATCAAAAGGCCGCTCCACAGGGAGAGGCGAAGACATCCAAAGTGGCTTGTCTTCCTCCAGCAACTCTTCCGTGGAATCTTTACCTTTGATAATATCGACTATGTCCTTCGGGATGCTTATATGACGGGCGTTTCCATCGGCCCTATCGATTGGAGGCGTCTCCTCTATTATACCTCCTTCCGCAGAGAGGGACTGGCCCTGGATAAAAGAGGGATGGACGCACTGGCCATGTTCCTCAATGCGCGGCTTTACCTCTACTCCAATGTTTATTACCACCGGACAACACGCTCCATCGACCTTCAACTTCAGGAGATCTTTAAGGAGACGATGGAGATCCTCTGCCCCTATCATCCACTCAAAGAGATAGAACAATATCTCAGCTTGACCGATTGGTTCCTGATGGAGAAAGTGATGGAATGGAAGAAATCCCTTTCATCGAAGGAAAAACGGCTGGGTGAAAAATGGGGAGAGGTCCTCTCAAGGAAGTTGAGATGGAGCAGTGTTTTTGAGGAAAAACTGACCCTCAAGGAAATGGAGATCGGAAGACCGGTCTTTCTAACCCCCAAAGAAGTGAAAAAGAGAATCGAGGCCTTTTTGCCCAGGAAGTTGAAAAAGATCGAATTCCATGTTGACATGGCCCATCACGACCCCAGGCCTCTCAACCCCTGGCATGAGACAGAAGGGTCGGCCTTACTGATCTACGACCCGGGGAACCAAAGGATTTCAAGGGAACCCTTGAGGAGGTTGTTCCAGTATATTCCGGCCAGGGTGGCCATCTGCCGCGTCTATGCGCCCGATCACCGTTTTGACCGTCAACTCAGTCATGCCGCACGCCAGGCCCTTGCTTCAGAAGGGCAAGCAGAAATCTTTGAAACGAACGTTTAACAAATTGTAGCAAGTAAGCGGTTTGAAATCATCTCTATAAAATCCCTCCCAACCTCCCTTTTTCAAAGGGAGGAGATTTTTCTTCCCCTTTCCCCCCGCCTTGTCTTTAAAGTGTAGGCCGTGTTAAAATAAAATAGTGTTAAATTAAAGATAGAAAGGTGTCGGTCGTGGAAAAGAACGGATATCAGAAACAGGTGATGGCCATCTACCGGTTCATCAGCGATCATCTTTACTTCAATAGACCGGATATTGAAATCAAAGGCGAATCCTATAACTCAGCCATCCTCTTAAGCGTGCTGACCGGCCTGACCAAAGGAAAGGAACTGGTCATCGGAGAACCAGGGATGGGGAAAACGACCTCCGCTGAATTTGTCTGTTCGTTGATGTACCAATTCCCGTTAGGGGTGATCTGGGGGAGTGAGGTTTCAGGGCATCCCGAACAGACCGAGGAAAAGATCATCGGCAGGCCGGACCTTGGAAAATTGAACCGGGGAGAGGAAGATGTGGTGTGGACCAATTTCTCCCAGGTGCCGGTCAAGATCGTGGATGAAATTAACCGTCTCCCTGAGACGAAACAGAGCATGATTCTCGACGGAGTGGACCGGGGCAACTGGGAATACCTGAACGAGATGATCATCAACGACGAATACTGCCTCTTTGCCACCGCCAATTATCAGGATGGAGGGACCAACTCGATCATCGCCCCCCTCGTCGACCGGTTCGATGTGATTGTGGAATCGAGATACCCGGGGGCCAATCTCTCCTTTCTCATCGGGAAATCCCGGGGAAAGGACCGGGTTCTAAGACATCCCAAATATGAGAAGGAACTCTATCGTGTCCTGAAATCGAAGGTCGCTTATGAGAGGAAGATCCCGAAGCTGGAGGAGATCTGTAACGCTTTTGGCGAATACGTCCAGGAGACACTGGGAGTGAAGCCCCTCCGGAGGGAGGACCGTGACCGGATTCGAACCGAAATGGGGAAGCTCGATCTGGATCAGGATGCCAGCGCTTTTGAAAGGATGCTCCTGGCAGAACTCTCCTTCTGCGATCGTTACGGGCAGAAAAGGATCGTAGAAAACTGTGAGGAGGGCTGTCATTATACAGGATATCTCTGCCGTCAGATTAAAAATTGCGCTTCGAATCGCCTTCCGACGTCCATCAAGCTTTTTGCCCAGGGACTGGCATGGTTATTGGGAGACTCCGAAATCGATATCGAACATGTGAAGGCGGTCATGCCTTTTGCCCTTTCTCACCGGATCCAGTGGAAGGATGAAATCCTCTCTCAAAAAGAAAAGGCAAAACGGGACGATCCCTTCCAGATCTTCCTCGCCAAGGAAGCGGTGAAGACTGTTTCCCAGAGATACCGGGAGCAGAGCGATCATATTAAGGATGCGCTCGCTCTGGGATCGAAAATCTTTCAGGGCGAATCCCTGGAGCCTTTAGAGGGGGATCATCCGATTTACACCGAGATCAAGAAAGACATTCATCATAGAAGAAGTCATTGATGAAGAACGCTTGCTCAAAGAAGAAGACTCTGGAGCCTCTTCAGCAAAAGCCTGAGGCGACCCTCAACCCATTTGAGGAATTCAGGTCTTTCCAATTTAAACGGGAGGAAATCCCTCTGGACCAGATCGTCCAGACCACTGAAGTAGTGATGAACCAGATTCGCCTGGGGTATGAGAGACTTCTGGAAGAAGAGGCCAAAGAGCTGGTCTGGATGGTTCAGTATAACACCATCATCAAAGCCTACGAGGTGGCGGAAAAATATATTAAGGAGATCGATTATTCAGCGGAGGATATTGAGGATTTCTGCTTTGCCCTCGAGAATACCCAGAGGATTCCCTATCTCATTCCGGGACCGGCGGGCATCTATATCTCCGCATTGTGTAATTATGCAAAAGAAGAGGAGATCGTTCTGAAACTCTCGGAGCTCAAGACGGAGATCAATCTTGTCGGTTTCCGGTTGCCCAAAGGAAAGCGGCTGATGGTCGAGGGGGATACGGGCGATTTCACCGGTATTGGCCTCGAAGGCGGAGAACTGGAGGTCGAGGGAAACGCAAAGAACTGGACCGGGGCAGGGATGAGGTCCGGAAAGATACGGGTGAAGAAGAACATCGGCCTCCATACAGGGGAGTGGATGATGGGGGGCGAGATCTATGTCGAAGGAAGGGTGAGAGGACTGGGAAATATCGTTGAAGGGAAAGTCTATGAAAGAGACAAACTCGTCTATCCCGGAAAGGTCCGCTATCCCAACCACTATTATTAGGTGATCCATGGAAGAAAAAGAGCTACAGGCCCTCATCGAAGAAATCTGGCCCCGGTTGAAAAGAAAACATCTCTACCCTGAGATCCCCATCCCGAAGGTCGGGAAGGTCTCCGATTCTTTTGATGAAGAAAATGAGAAGGATGACTCCGCGGAAGTTAGGGTTGGATTGGAGATGAAAGGGAAACAGATGACCCTCAACCCGCTCTTTCTCTCCAGCATGAAGGGTAAGATGGCGGAGGATAATCTGGTGGAGGCTTTACTCGATCACGGAATTACTCACTACACCTTCTGCCCCTGGGATTTCCATACCCACCTCATGCTCTATGCGGAAGCCAAAAAGGTGATGGGGGATAAGGAGTCGGCCAAGCAGGTAGCCAACTACTTTATCGACGTGATTGCCGATACCCATTGCGTTAAAAAAAGGGCAACGGAGATCCCGGAATTACATCGAAATATTAAGAAGGGGAACGTTGAGGCGGTGATTGCTTCTCTCTATCAGAGGATCTGGGGAATCGATCTGGGCGTCGCTCCGTCTAAAAAGGGCGAAAAAGGCAACGAGGAGGTCGTCCGAAGGCTTGCGAGGATTCCCTATCTGGATCGCTCCAGGTGGTCTGAAAGCATCCGGAAGTTTGCCCGCTCCCTTAAACCTCTTCTCCTCCTGGAACAGAAGGAACAGGAGGCCAGAGGTGGGAAAGGGGAGTCCAACCCTCAGGGAGAGCATGATCTGAATCATTACTCCTATGAAGAGATCGACGAGGGGCTAAGGGATTATGCTCAAAAGACCATGGGGCTTTCAGACTTCAAAGAGGTCGTGGATGACTTCTCCAAAGAGCTGAAGGAAATGGGTTATGGAATTGAAGGCGGAATGGGTAGGGGGAGGGGGGCTCCCATCGATTCCGATGTCCTCTTCTATATGAAACTGGCTGAAAATTATTCTATTCCATTAAAGAAAGTTCCCATCGAAGAGACAGGAACTCTCCATCCCCATTCCCATTCACCCTGGGAGATCGGATCGCCCTTTCAGGACATCGATATCTGGACAAGTTTTGGGAAAATCATGCCAGGAATCACACAGGTCTGGAAGAAGAAAGAAGGAAAAGGCCGGGGGAAAATCGACGGGACGCCGGACTGTCTGATCATCATCGATTCATCGGGAAGTATGATCAATCCCCGGAAAAACCTTTCCTATGCAGTCTTGGGGGCCGCCTGCGCAACCAATGCCTATCTGAGGAACGATTCAAAAGTGGCGGTCTATAATTTTAGCGATGCCCCAATGGGTGGACGAGATGTTCTCGATTATACCGATAAACGCGAAGAAGTCTACCGTGTGCTCTGCAGATATTTTGGAGGCGGAACGGCATTGGACCTGGAAGATATCATGCCCCTGATTAAGGGAAGAAAGGAGCTGGATCTTTTCATTATCACGGATATGAAGATTACCAACCTGGAAACCCTGATCGGATTCTTCGGGAAGATCCAGAACAGGGTTACAGCGGTCCATATCGGAGAAAATCCTTATGCTTCACGGTTTGAAAAGGCGGTGGAGAAGAGGAAGAATATCAATATTTTTAAGGTGAAAAAAAAGGAAGATATCCCTCATATCGTTTTAGGAAGCATCCGTGAATACTTTAATCCGGTTCATAAAAGCCGATGAGATTCCCTTCAAGTCCTCAAAAAACCTTGACTCTTATCCTTTAAATCCTGTAAGTTATTATTCAATCCTTGGTCCTCCCATGTTTATAAATGAAGTGAGTCAAATCGAAATTAGGATTATGGTTTGTGTTTAACCTTAAATCGGGGAGGATATGGATAGGAATAGGTGGCTAAAAACCTTATAAGACATTGTAAAAACAATACTTTTTATTGATTAAAGATTAGGCAAAAGGTGAAAAAAATGAAAGATACGCCATTTTGAATCCTAAAATATTAAGTTATCAACAGGGTATAAACAAAAAATGTTGAAAGTAAATTTAACTACTTAAAACCATTGGGTAAACAAAAAGGGATCAGTTAGAGGAGGGCTTTAACTGATCCCAACCAATGCATCAAATGGGGGTGAAACAAGGAGGTGATATGGTTTGATGCACCGGCTTGTTTATTATAACTGGTAAAAAATAAGAAATCAAATTACAAACCATTTTTGGCATAGTAATTGCTCATCATAAGTTATTATGAAGATATTTCTCCTTATCATTCTATCCATTTTTATTTCAACTCCGGGGTTTGCCCAGGTTTATAAATGGGTCGATGATAAAGGAGTGGTCCACTTTACAGATGATGTGACGAAAATCCCTGAAAAACATATGCCTAAAACTGAAAAGATTGGAGTACTTGAAGAAAAAATAGAGGTTGATCCATCTCCGAAAACCAAGGGAGATACCTATAAAGACCTGGTGGGCAGAAACGAAGAATACTGGAAGAACAGGGTGGAGGATTGGAAAAGAAGATTGAGGTCCGCCCAGGAGAAGATCGAACAGACAAGAATAAAATATAATGAATTGACAGAAAAGTTTAATGATTCAAAGAGTTCTGCCGAAAGAAACCAGCTAAGGAGGGAAAGAGAACAGGTGAAGCAGGAGATGGATCAGTATAAAAATCAAATTGAAGAGGCAAAGGTGACTCTTGAAAAAAAGATACCTGAAGAAGCAGAGCTCTATAAAGCAAAGCCGGAGTGGATTAAGCAGTGAAAAAATTTCATAGGGGCTAAAAAAAATATCTAACCCCCAAATGGCAATTAACCTATTATTATTATTAATACCATCTTGATATGAATAATCGACACTTTGTAATTCTTTAAGGAGAATAATTAATATTTCAAAAAACTGGTATTATTTTTGCGCAATCTTATTTGACCCAATTAGCTCAAAAATGAGCATTCCGGTGGTCAATAATTGAGCAACTCAATCTAAAAAATAAAAAACGAAGATATGGCATTTTTAATGCATCTTATTTATAGTAAATGGATATGAATAAACGGGCGACCACTGAGAGAAAATTAGGTGTCCTTTCCGTTGAAAAGAGACGGTACCCAAGATATAGCGTTGAATTCCCTCTCGACTTTACCCGGGTTGAAGATAAAGAGACTTATGGAGGGATGGTCGCCAATGTGAGCGAAGGAGGATTACTCGTCTACCTTCCTCAAAGGATGGAGATCGGAGTCGTATTAAAAATCGAAATCCTTTATGTTCAGGGATTGGAATTCAGCACGATCAAAGCCGTCGCCAAAGTCGTTTGGGCTGATCTGGCCGCAAAAGAGAGTTGGGGAGAGTATCGTTACGGGTTGCAATTCGTCCACATCGAAGAGAACGAATTGGTCAGATTGATGAATTTGTTGAAGGAAATTGGAAAATGAAGATAGACCCCCCGGATCATCAACTCTTTCCACCCATCCTCCTCACTATCCCATCTTCCTTCTCCCCCCTTCTTTTTAAAAAAAGAAAAATCTCTTGAACTTTTTAAAAAAATTATTAAGAATAGAGATGTTTTAGATATCCCTGAAGGCGAGGATGTCTCATTTTCGTTTTAAAAAAATCCGAGACCGCTCTTTAATTTATATTCACTGAAAAGGCATGATGTCTACCATTGATCCCAGAAAAGAAAGTTATCGGGTCATCCTCCATAGCATCGGGGGAAACACTGAAGAGGAAAAAACCCGTTTCTGCAGGGAGGTCTCAGAAAATTATGGGATCCCTCTGCGCCTGATGAAAAAGATTGCCGACCGCTGTCCCATTGTCGTTAAAAAAGACCTCCCGTCTAAAAAAGCAGAGCTGTTGGCCCTTGCTTTTAAATCATCCGGGGCCTTTGTCTCAGTGGAGAGGAAGAGGAATCTCTCTCCCATCTTTCTCGACTTCATGACGGAAGAACCCTGCCGGTTGGAATTGAAGTCATCCAGCCTCAGGAAGTCGCCTGGCGGAGCATGGCAGGTGTCCGGAAGGGTTAAAAACATATCCAACGAAGAGCTTCACAATATCTGGTCGCTGGTTCAGCTCTTTGATGAATTTGAGGAGTTGATCACCTTCGAAGAAATCCCTCTTCCTATCAATCCTCTTCGACCGGATGAGTCCTCTCCCTTTAAAGTGATTTTCGAAGGGGATATTCCTATCCATAAAATTACCATTGCCTTTAAGAACGCTTCAGGAAACCTTTTCCAAACGATGGATAGGAGGGATAAGAAGGAATGGGTAGAGATCAAGAGATATGAGGTTGAGAAAAAAGACGCTTCCTTTCGTGTGGCGGAAATATCCGGAGAGATCCTGCCCCCTCTTGAGCCTCAGATCTCTCTTGTCTCCGAAATAGGAGAAGAGAAGTCAGAGGAAGAGAGCGCAGGAAAGACTTCACAAGAAATCTCACTGCCGGAGACTCATGAGCTTGCCTTAAAAAAAGAGGAAGAAATAAGAAGCGGTGGAGAAGCATTAACCCTGAGTCTCTTGGAAGAGGTCAATCAACAGGAGAAGGAGCCGGCGACAACAGAAGAGGGAGGCGAAATTGAGCCGGAGGAAAAGGCCGCTCCAGACGTCATACGGGCTTTGATTGAAAGGGAGGAGGGAGGCCCCGGGGAGGAAGAACTCCATCTGGAGGCCCTTTTGGAAACCAGAATCGGAGATATCCTGCAGACTGAACCGGACCTCTCCTTATCCGAAGAAGGAGATCAAGTTATAGAAGAACGTCCTGTGGCTATCGAAAAAGAAGGGAAAGAGGAAACGATCCTCTACCCCTGGATGGAAGACTTCAAGAAAGCCATTGTTGCCTATGAGCAAATCAATCCGGATCCATTTGAGGTTTGGTTCGAAAATGTCCAAAAAGAGGTCGGTTTTGAGGGAGCCTACCACTCTTTATTCACCCTGTTGATCTATGCCCGTTTCAATCAAACGCATCCCTCAGAGACCCCATTGGAAAATACCCGGAAAGTATACAAGCTCTCCCTCCGAGCCGATCTGCTCCTTGAGGAGGTCCCTCCCATGGAAGGGACGCTTTTCTTTTCGGGAGAAGCCTGGAGAGACTTATACTTCAGGGCCATTCCCAAACTTCGAGAAGTGTCACATCGAATTCTTGAGAAAAATGAATGGGACCCATCCGAATTGGATCGGTTGATTCGTATCATCCCTCACATGACCGATAGGAACAGCCGTCGTGCCATCCGTTCCATCCGTGAAAGGATTCCAGGGATCAACGTCAAATTTTTAAATATGGACATTGATATCAGTGAAGGTCTTTACCGGGTGGCCTCCCGTTTAGGAATTGTCAATCCGCTATTCGATTATTATCAGGGGAAAAATTCGATGGGTGACCTGAAGCTTCAATCCTTTGCAAAAACTGCTTTCCCTGATGATCCGGGAAAGATCGAGGAGCCGATGAGCCGATTAGGGGGAAAGGAGGAGGAAGGAGGGCATTGTTTTCCGACCGGACCCCAATGTCGTCATTGCCCTTTTGAGGGCTTCTGCCCAAAACTCTTGCCCGGCCTTAATCCTGCAGAAAAAGGAATGATTATTCAATCATGACAGTCAAGCCGGAGGCGTTAAATGGAGAAGTCGAATTCCATGGAAGATAGGAGAAGGTCCCAGAGAAAGATGCTGGACTTACCCATTGAATACCGTGTCATGGATGCGTCTTATGCTCACGGAGGATTAGTGGTCAATGCGAGCGAATCCGGCCTCCTTGTCCAATCCGTGAAAAGTATCCCCATTGGGGCAAAATTAAATATCGCCGTCTTATTCCCGAAGGGCTTCGAATTGACCCATTTCGAGGTTCTGGCCGAAATCATCTGGAAAGACCTCCATTGGGAAGAGGATTGGGAGGGGTACCAGTATGGCTTGAGATTCATTCAGGTTCTGAATCATGAGTATTGGAAATTGAAACAGGTCTTGAATGGTCAATTCCATCCGGAGGAGACCCAACGAAATTACCGTTAAGGGGAGGGGGGGAGCGGATGACATCGCCAAAGGAAGGGAAGCCTCGCATTGGGATTGTTAACATCGAAAGAAGGAAGTATCCACGTTTTTCGATCGACCTGCCCATCGAGTATCACCGGGTCCAATCAACCGTTATTCATACCGGCCGGGCACTCAATGCGAGCGAAGGGGGATTATTGATTTACCTTCCGGAAAAGATGGAGATGGGCCAGCAGCTCAGCCTGAGACTCTTCTTCCACTCCGGTTCTAGTATGAATACCATCGAGATGACAGGAGAGGTCATGTGGATTGACATCCACCTGGATATGAATTGGGGAGATTATCGGACGGGTTTGAAGCTGATTGATATTTCTCCTGAAGATCTAGAGCGCCTGAAGGATTTCCTGTTATCCCTTACAAACTGAATCTCGTTATTTCTTACTTTTCTGAATCTCCTTGTCAAAAAAAGAAAGAGGGATTATAATTGGCATTAAAGGAGCAGAACGATGAGTGGCAGAAGTAGCTTTCCATACCGACAATTTGACAGGAAACCCCACCCCCATATCGTCAAACAGATCCTCGAAGATGAAGAACTGGTCGAGATGATGAAGGAGATGCTCATCAAGGAAGGCAAACCCTGTCCTTTTTGCCATCGAAAATTAAAAGATGAGATAAAAGCTAGAGAGATCTGGTAAACCCCGTTAGAAATCCCAGCGGGGCATTATTTCTAACGGGGTAAACGATTTAACCCTACATATCTTCATCGGGGCACTTACGAGTAAAGGTAAATTTAAACGGTCTCTTAATAAAAGTATCAGCCGCTTCGTCTACCCCTCCTGTTGGGATGGTATAAGGGAGGGCGAGAATGAAAATGCCGGTCCCGAGAATACCGGCAACAATTCCCATTGGCCTTGCAATGATGATATCGAACATCTTCCATTCATCCGTGATGGGATCGTTCGAGTTCCAATTATCCCAGGCAAATGCGTTCGCATGAATACCCCCTGCCATCATTACGGAAACCAGAAAGATTAAAAACGCCTTATTATATTTTTTCATAGGTTCCTCCTTTTTTAAAAATCGTATCAAAAGTGAATACCTTTGTCAATCACTCCAAGATACCGGACAGCAATCCCATGATGGAAGGGTAAAGACTAGCGGAGAGTCTTCATCATCCAGACTGAAATGATTTTGGCCATGAATAACTTGCTCATCACAAGGTGGATTCTTAACAAATAAAGCTTGGCCAGCGTTGCTTCCATGACTATTCTCAGCATCTACCCGGACCTCTTCAAACAGAAGCTATTGAATGGATAATCATAAAATTACTGCAAAATTATTGCCAAATTTAAATAATAAAGTAATCCATTGAAATAATATAACAATATCAATAATTCAAAATAAAATATTTTGGATTCTCCTTCCAAGAGTGACACGGATTGTTCATTTTTTGAAAAAGAGTCACTTCAGATGCTTCCTATTTCCTATCCAGTTATTGCGAGCGCCTCCAGGGTGCGTGCCTGCACGCCGAAGCGGCGTTATAGCACGCAGGCGAGGCAATCTCATTGAAAAAAACAAGATTGCCTCGGATACCTCGCAATGACGGTTTCTGAATCGGAATTTGAAGTTTGAAAAAATGCTTGACAACCAGCTCGAAAGTCGTTATTTAACCTTAAAATTCAACAGGAAGGATAGGCTATCCGCATCATCGATGGAATGGACATTACTACTCAACTCAACTTTTGAGCCTTTGAGAGTGGTGACCTGGAAAAAAGCAATCATCATGGTCATGCTCGGCAAGGTGGAAGTGATCGAAGAATATGAACGAGCGATCAGAGGAATCTGTGTTTCCATCCCCCTCCCGGCTGTCCTCCGTTTAAACCGGTTTATTGGGAGGAAAACACCCATTGTCAAATTTTCCAGACAGAATCTATATGTTCGGGATAGAGGGGTCTGTCAATATTGCGGGACCCCCTTCGAGCATAAAGAGTTGACCTATGATCATGTGGTCCCCCGCTCCAAAGGGGGACAGACTGAATGGACCAATGTAGTGACCTGTTGCACTCCGTGTAACCTGAGGAAGGGAGGGAGAACGCCTGAGGAGGCGGGGATGCCCTTGATCAGAAAACCGAAGGCCCCGATCTGGATCCCTCTATTGACCAAGAGTCTTGGGATCGATGAAACTCCCACTTCATGGAAGGATTATCTCTACCTCAATCAGGAATTTTCATCATAAAATTTCATGGATACATTTCCTTGCGACCAATCCGTCTATCTCCACCTCCGGTTTTTCGGAAAAAAACGGGATAAAAGGATTTGACAACATTGAAGAAGGAGAAACCATGAGATATCTTTGGGCTCCTTGGAGAATGGATTACATTTTGAAGGATAAAGGAATGGGGTGTCTCTTCTGCATGAAACCGAAGCAAGGAAAGGACAGGGAGAATCTCATCCTGTGCCGGGGAAAGCATGCCTTTGTCATGATGAACAGATATCCTTACAACAACGGCCATCTGATGGTTGTCCCCCACCGGCACTGCACCGACCTGGAGGACTTAAATCCTCTCGAATCGAAAGAGCTCTTTGACCTCTTAAAGGTGTCCATCCGGTTATTAAAGAGTTCCCTCTCTCCTCACGGGTTCAATATCGGCGTCAATATCGGAAAGGTCGGGGGAGCCGGCGAGGACCATCTCCATTTTCATATTGTTCCCCGCTGGGCAGGAGATACCAACTTCATGCCGGTCCTGGGGGAGACGAAAATCGTTCCGGAGCATCTTGTCAATACTTACCAGAGACTTCGTTCTGCCTTTATCGATCATCTGAAGAAAAGAACGAGGCGGAAAGGGGGGGGGAAAAAGTGAAATGGGTAAAAACGCTTCTGATCATGATCATCTTCATCCTTGTCATTCTCTTCTCTCTTCAGAATAGGGAAGAGGTCGTCCTCCGTTTTGGACTTTATCCGATCCAAGACCGTATCTGGGAGGTTCCTAAACTACCTCTTTTTTTAATCATCCTCTGTTCGGTTTTCTTGGGGGTGTTGATCGGGGGAATCGGCGACCTTTACCAGCGCTTTCAACTCAAAAAGGCCCTTCGCCAAAATGAGAAGATGATTGAAAAATTGAGCAGAGAGGTGGAAACCCTTCGTAGCTCAGGGATGGAGCAACCCTCATTTCTTAAAAGAGAGGGTTGACCCTCACTGAAGGACCTCAGAACGGGGACCTCCGTTAAAAATATTCTCTTGCATTTATGGTAAAATTGTAGTATACATTTCTTAGAGATTCGGGTCTGCTGAAAAAGCGGGCTATTGGCCCGCTTTTTTTTTAGACCGCTTCTCTTAAAGGAAGGCAGGATGTCAGAGGAGATCATTGAGCGGTCGAGAAAAATCATTCACCCCATCCTTTCCAGCGAGGGGTTGGAATATGTGGATCTCGAATACCGCAGAGAGGCAAGAGGATGGATCCTGCGCCTTTATATCGATAAAGAGGGCGGGATCACGCTCGACGATTGCGCCCGGATCAACCGGGAAGTGGGAAGGATGTTAGATGTGGAGAATTCTATCGACACCCCTTATACCTTAGAGGTCTCTTCTCCCGGGTTGACCCGGCCCCTAAAGAGCGAAAGAGATTTTTTGAAATATCAGAATCGCCTGATCAAGGTGAAGACCGTTGAGCCCGTCGGAAATCAACGGCAGTTTAAGGGAAGATTGCTAAAGGTGATCCATGAGGGGATTGAGATCGATGCGGATGGAAAAGTCGTTCACATCCCTTTTCAGAATATTGCAAAAGCTAATTTAGTTTTGGAGTTTTAAGAAGGAGAAGTCAGCCATGCCAACCAACCTCAATTATGTGATTGACCAGGTGGGGAAGGACAAAGGGATCGACCGGAAGGTGATCATTGAGGCCCTGGAACAAGCCGTTTTGACCGCCTCCAGAAAAAAATATGGACATCAAGGAGAGATCGAAGTCCACTATAACGAAGAAATCGGCGAGGTGGAGTTATTTCAATTTAAACAGGTCGTCGAAGAGGTGACGGACCCATCGACGGAAATCTCCATCGAAGAGGCAAAAGAACTGGACGGCGAAGTGCAGATCGGGGACAGCCTGGGTGTGAAGCTCACGACCGATTTCGGTCGCATCGGTGCCCAAACGGCAAAACAGGTGATCATCCAGAGAGTTAGAGATGCTGAAAGGGATAATGTCTATAATGAGTTTAAGGACCGGAAGGCAAATCTGGTAAGCGGCACGGTCCAGAGGATGGAGAAAGGAAATCTCTACGTCAATATCGGGAGGGCGGAAGCCGTCCTTTTATCCAAAGAGCAGATTCCCGGAGAGGTCTATCGTCAGGGGGAGCGGATCAAGGCCTATGTGCTTGACGTACAGAAGAATGCCAAAGGCCCCCAGGTCTTCCTTTCCAGAACCCATCCGGGATTGCTCATCAAGCTTTTTGAAATGGAGGTGCCTGAAATCTCAGAAGGGATCATCAAGATTATCAGTGCGGCCCGGGAGCCTGGAGAGAGGGCAAAGATATCCGTTTACAGTTCGAGCCGTGATGTCGACCCTGTCGGAGCATGCGTGGGCATGAAAGGTTCCAGGGTTCAGAATGTGGTTCAGGAACTCCGAGGGGAACGGATCGATATTATTCCGTGGTCTCAGGATCAGGCGAAATATGTGTGCAATGCACTCGCTCCTGCCAAAGTCTCAAGAGTTTATATCGACGAGGAAAACCGGCATATGGAAGTGGTGGTGGCGGATGATCAGCTCTCTCTCTCTATCGGAAAGAAAGGGCAGAATGTCCGTTTGACCTCCAAATTGACGGGGTGGAAGATCGACATCAAAAGCGAATCAAAGATGGAGAAGATCTCCGGTGAAATTCTGGAGAGTTTTAAAGGTCTCCCGCATATCGGGGATGTGGGAAGTCGTATCCTTTATAATGAAGGATTTCGATCGATCCAGGAGCTGGCTGAGGCAGACCCCGAGGAATTGGCCAAGGTGTTGGAGACCGGGAAGGAAAAGGCTGCTGAAATTATTCAAAACGCATTGCGAATGATTCAGACGAAAAGCGTCGAAGAGGGTAGCCCGGGAACTCCGCCGGCCGTTGAAGAACCCGGCCTCGATCCTGTCGAAAAATTAGAAGGAGTTGGAGAGAAACTTGCGGAAATCCTGAAAGGCCATGGATTTCATACCCTCCGGGATATTGTGAAGTCAGACGTGGAAAAGCTTTCAGACCTCCAGGGGATCGGTGTGAAAAGAGCGGAAAGATTGATCCGGTCAGCAAAGCAGTTTCTTGAAAGCAATAAGAAATGAGCCGGATGGAACATGTCCCGATTCGAATGTGTATTGGATGCAGAAAGAGAAGGAAGAAAGAGGAGATGATCCGGTTCACTTTGACGACAGATGGCGTCGCAATGGCTCCCAGGGCGAGACATCAGGATGGGAGAGGGCTTTATCTCTGCCCGGATGCCTCCTGTTTAAAGGCGGCCAGAAAGAAACGCCGGCTCGAGGCATCCGTCGACCTCGATCCATTTGAGGAATGGCCCGAAATTAAAACCACTGCCGGAGGGAAGGATTAACATGAAGGAGGAAAGGGAATGGCGAAGGTAAAAGTCCTCGACCTTGCGAACGAAGTTGGGGTAGGGGACGATAAACTGCTTCAGAAATTGAAACGGATGGGATTGAAAGTTAAGGATAAAAAGCCCGAACCTTCCGAAAAGGCCGCTCCCCTCTCTGACGAGAAGATCATAGGAAGGGATGCCGAAAAAGAGGTCGTCGAGAAACGGGTCAAACCCACGGTCATCCGGAGAAGAACGAGAAGTCTTGAAATCCTCCCTCCTCCCCCTCCTCCTGTGTCTGTAGAACCCGAGATTGTTGTTCCAAAAGCAGAGATAAAGCCAGAACTGATCACTCCACAAAAGGAGTTAAGGGTCCCCAAAAAAGGGGAGATCAAGGAGGAGAAAGAAAAGGGGTCCATTACAACACCCTTGAAAGGAAAGAAGGAATCAGAGGAGGCGATCGAGATAAAAGCCGGGATTCGGGAGGCCGTTTCACCCAAACCGGCTTTTGAAGTGCCCCACCCGCCCAAAGTCATGGTCAAAGAGGCCGTGAAGGGCGCAGGGAAGGCCGAGGAAGAGATAAAAAAGAAAGAAGCCCCCGCTAAAAAGGGGGAGGCAAAATTATCTGCAAAAGAAGCCCTTCTCCAGGAGCAAAAAGCGAACCTCTTTCTTTCGAAGAAAAAGGGGATCGTTAAGAAACGAAGACTCATCGAAGAGAGGATGGTGCAGGAGGAAGGCTTTGTTGAAGAGAAGAAACCACAGAAAGAGGGCGAATCGTTGATCCGGCCTTTCAAACCTTTTAAGAAGAAGCTCGTTTTGAAATCACCCAGAAAAACAGAGATCACCGTCCCCAAACCCATCAAAAGAGTCATCCGGATTGCCGAGGTGATCTCGGTTGGAGACCTTGCGAAAAGAATGGGTGTTAAAGGCGGAGATTTGATTAAAAAATTGATGGATATCGGAGTCATGGTCAATATCAATCAGATGATCGATGCAGATGTGGCTTCGCTGGCGGCAAGCGAATTCGGATATGAAGTGGAACGGGTTTCCATCGAGCGCCAGGAGCTTCTTGAAAGGAAGGAAGACCGGCCTGAAGAATTACAATCCAGGCCGCCCGTGGTTACCATTATGGGCCACGTCGATCATGGCAAAACCATGCTTCTGGACGCCATCCGCAAGACGAATGTGGTGGAGGGGGAGGCCGGCGGAATCACCCAGCATATCGGCGCCTACGATGTTCAGCTGGAAAACGGGCATGTCGTTTTTATTGATACACCCGGTCATGAGGCATTTACTGCGATGAGGGCCAGAGGAGCCCAGGTTACCGACGTGGTTGTCCTGGTCGTCGCGGCGGACGACGGGGTTATGCCGCAGACCAAAGAGGCAATCGATCATGCAAAGGCGGCCAATGTTCCCATCCTCGTGGCCATCAACAAAATGGATAAGCCGAATGCGAATCCGGAAAAGGTGAGAAAAGAGATTTCAGAATACGGACTGGTCCCCGAACAATGGGGAGGCAATACGCTTATTGCTGAAATATCCGCTAAACAGAAGACCGGAATCAAGGAACTGCTCGAACTGATTTTGCTTCAGGCGGAGATACTGGAGTTGAAGGCCAACCCCGATAAGCCCGCACGGGGAATTGTGATTGAAGCGAAACTGGATAAGGGAAGAGGACCCGTGGCAACCGTTCTGGTTCAAGAAGGGTCCCTGAAGGCGGGTGACGTCTTCATCGCAGGCTCCCATTACGGGAGGGTCAGGGCCATGTTAAATGATAAAGGACAGAAGATCGAAAAGGTCGGCCCCTCCACCCCCGTTGAAGTATTGGGCTTCACCGACGTTCCGGATGCCGGGGAGACCTTCATCGCGGTCACGGATGAGAGGATGGCTAAGCAGGTCAGCCTCTACCGACAGGAGAAGCATCGCGCCAAGGAGCTTTCTAAGTTGAGCAAGGTCTCTCTCGAAGAGCTCTATGAAAAGATCAAGAAAGGGGAGATCAAAGAGCTCAATGTCATCATCAAGGCGGATGTCCAGGGATCGATCGAGGCGATGAAGGAGGCATTAAAGAAGCTCTCCAACGACGAAGTAAAAGTGAACATCATCCTTGACGGGGTCGGCGGAATCACGGAAACCGACGTCAATCTGGCTTCGGCTTCCAATGCGATCATCATCGGGTTCAATGTGAGGCCGGGACCCAAGGCCCAGTCCCTTGCCGAACAGGAAAGTGTGGATCTCCGTGTCTACTCGGTCATTTATGATGCCATCTCCGATATCCGGAAAGCCCTGGAGGGTCTGTTAGAGCCCACCTACAAAGAGCGCCTTCTGGGAAGAGCCCAGGTGATCCAGCTCTTTAACGTCAGGAAAACAGGGACCATCGCAGGGAGTTTGATCACGGACGGAAAAGTGGTGAGGGGATCCCATGCCAGGCTTCTGAGGGATAACGTCGTCGTCTATGACGGACGGATCTCCTCGCTCAAACGGCATAAAGACGATATGAAGGAATGCGCCCAGGGTCTCGAATGCGGCATCTGGATGGAGAATTTTAACGACATCAAACCCGGGGATATCATTGAATCCTACGAGATGGAGGAAGTTCAACCCCGATTGTCTTAAATCCCGAAGGATGAAAAGGGGAGGGGAAAGCGATGGTTGTTGGAATTTGCCAGCTTGATTTTCGGATTCCGGAGAATCATTCGCTCAAAGGAAAGCGTCATGTCCTTCGAAAGATGATCGATCGGGTCAGGCATCGATTCAATGTCTCCATCTCGGAGGTCGGGGATCAGGATCTCTGGCAGAGGGCCCAGATCGGAATCTGCACGGTGGGCAATGACCGGCGGCATATCAATTCCAGTCTGGACAAGGTGGTCGACTTCATCGAAAAGATGAGCCTCGGAGAGCTGGTTCATACGGAGATGGAAATCCTTTCGGTCTGAACCTTACGATTCAGGCTCTTTCAGCGGGTTAAAGGAAATGGAAGGAAAGCGATCGGAGAAGGTAGCGGATTTGATCCGCAAAGAGATCTCCGAGATGTTCGTGAAGACGATCAAGGACCCACGGATCGGTTTGGTCACCATCACCAGGGTGACGGTGACCGGGGACTGTCGTTCGGCCAGGATCCATTTCAGTGTCCCGGGCTCGGTCGAGGAGAGGACAAGGTCAATGAAAGGGCTCGATAGCGCCAGGGGATATATCCGGAGAGAGTTGGCCAGACGGGTCAACCTGCGTTACACCCCTGAAATTACCTTTGAGTTCGATCCTTCGATCGAGTATGCCATCCATATCGGAGAGGTGTTACAATCTCTTCAAGAGGAGAAAGAGGAGAAGCCGGATGAGAATTGACGGCCTTCTCGTCGTGGACAAACCCGGGGGAATGACCTCTCTCGATGTGGTGAGGGAGATCAAGGCGAGATTTTTTATCAAGAAAGCGGGCCATGTCGGAACGCTCGACCCTTTTGCCACGGGAGTCCTCCCCGTTGTCATGAATGAGGGGACGAAGCTCGTCCCTTTCCTGCGGGAGGATCCGAAAGATTACGAAGCGGTGATGAAGCTGGGAGAAGAGACCGCAACCGATGACCTTACGGGCGAAATCACCCGGAGCGGCTCCTGGGAGACGCTATCACCGGAAGCCATCCAAACCGTTTTTAAATCCTTTTCAGGAAGAATCCGGCAGACGCCTCCTATGTTTTCAGCGGTGAAAGTGAAAGGAAAACCCCTCTACCGGATGGCCAGAAAAGGGATCGAGATCGAAAGAAGAGAGAGGGAGGTTCAAATCTTCGATCTCCAGATACGGAAGATCGATCTTCCGATGGTCCATTTCCGAGTCTCCTGCTCCAGAGGGACATATATCCGGGCCCTGGCAAAGGATATCGGAATACGGATTGGATGCGGGGCTCATCTTGTCTCTTTGAGACGGACCCGGAGCGGTCCCTTTTCTCTCGACCAGGCCATTCCGATGGAAAAGGTGAAGGCCCTTCCGGGGGAGGAGGCCCTGCAGGCCTGTCTCATCCCTTTGAAAGAGGTATTGCCTGACTTCCCCGAAGTGATCGGAGATGAGCGTATGATCCGGAAGGTCCGTTATGGAAAGGAGATGGCGGCGCGGGACTTCGAACCGCAACCTCTTCCTCCCTTTGTGGAGGGGCAATGGCTTAAAATGTCCTCTCCTGGAGAGGGACTGGTGGCTATCTTACAATCTGAGTTAAGAAGGGGAGAGAGTGACAAGGCAGGCCCGGAAAGAGTTGTGCTTCGTCCATTAAGAGTTTTTCACCCATCACCCCTGCCTACCGGTAGGCAGGCCATTCCTCTCCCCATAGGGGAAAAGGGTGAGGGAAAAGATCTTATTTAAATCGAAGGAGGGATTTCATGGCATTGGTTCAGGAGAAAACAAAAGAGATCATCGACCAGTTCAGAGTTCATGAGAAGGACACCGGCTCACCGGAGGTTCAGATCGCCCTTCTCAGTGAACGGATCCGTTATCTCACCGAGCATTTTAAAGGTCACAAGAAGGATCATCACTCAAGGAGGGGCCTCTTGAAGATGGTGGGACAGCGAAGAAGACTTCTCAACTATCTGAAGGGGAACAACATGGATCGTTATCGAATGATCATCGATCGATTAGGCCTCCGGAAATAGACGGATGATTTTTCAAAAATGAAATAAACGAAGGAGAGTGAATAAACCTATGGTTCAAAAGCTGCAGATCGAATTTGGAGGGAAACCCTTTTCCATAGAGACGGGAAAGGTAGCTAAACAAGCCAGCGGCGCTGTGGTCGTTCAGTATGGCGAGACCGTCGTTCTGGTCACCGCGGTGTCATCGGAGGAGAAGAGGGAGGGGATTGACTTTCTCCCCCTTACGGTGAACTACCAGGAGATGACGTATGCGGCGGGGAGAATCCCCGGAGGTTTTTTCAAAAGGGAGGGAAGACCGACCGACCGTGAGATTCTCATCTCCCGGTTCATCGATCGGCCCCTGAGACCCCTCTTTCCAAAAGGATTCCAGAATGAAACCCAGGTCATCGCAACGGTCCTCTCTGCGGATTCGGATCATGACCCCTCCATCCTGGGAATGATCGGGGCTTCGGCCGCGCTCTATCTCTCCGATATTCCTTTCGATGTTCCTATCGCAGGAGCAAAAGTGGGGAAAATCGATGGAGAATATGTCCTCAACCCCGCCCCCGACGAACTGGAGTTGAGCGACATCGACCTCTTTGTCGCCGGAAGCGAAGATGCGATCATCATGGTCGAGGGGAGTTCGAAAGAGGTGAGGGAAGAGGTGATCCTGGAGGCGATTCTTTTCGGACATCGATCCCTGAAGCCCGTCATCGAATTGCAAAAGCAATTGAGAGAAGTTTGTGGACTGAAGAAGAGGGAGGTCAATTTCAAAATACCCGATGAAACCCTTTTTGAAAAGGTAAGGGGGTTCACGCAGGAGAGATTGCAGGAGGCCTACCGGATTCCCGAAAAGGCGAAGAGGCGAGAACATCTGGAAGAAATTTTAAATCTCACCCTCAAGGAATGCGGAACCGAGGATGATCCATCCCAGAAGATGGTCAAGAAGGTTTTTGAGGATATGGACCGCAAACTGAAGCGAAGGTGGATTCTGGAGAAGAGAGAGAGAATGGACGGGAGGGGCCTTTCGGAGATTCGTCTCATCTCCTGTGAAGCCGGGATCCTTCCACGAACCCACGGCTCCGCCCTGTTCACACGCGGGGAAACCCAGGTGCTTGCCGTGGTCACCTTCGGCACCTCCGAGGACGAACAGAAGATCAACTCCTTAATGGGAGAGACCTATAAGTCATTCATGCTTCACTACAACTTTCCTCCGTTCAGCACCGGGGAAGTCTCCCCCCTGAGATCGCCTTCTCGAAGAGAGATCGGCCATGGGGCCCTGGCCGAGAGGGCCATCCTCCCCATTCTTCCCTCCAGCGAAAAATTTCCTTACACGATTCGAATCGTCTCGGAGGTCCTGGAGTCGAATGGCTCCTCCTCGATGGCCACCGTCTGCGGGGCAAGCCTCTCCCTGATGGATGCGGGCGTTCCCATCAAAGCGCCTGTGGCCGGGATTGCCATGGGGTTGATTCTCGAAGACAGGGAGGAGGCGATCCTCTCCGACATCCTTGGCGACGAAGATCATATCGGCGATATGGATTTTAAAATGGCGGGCACAGCCGAAGGGGTCACTGCCATTCAGATGGATATCAAGATCAAGGGAATATCGAAAGAGGTGCTGGGCCGGGTCCTTCAGCAGTCGCGCGAAGGAAGGCTCTACATACTGGAGAAAATGAGGGAGACCCTTCCGGAACCCCGGAAGGATCTCTCCCGGCATGCCCCGAGGATTGTCACGCTCCAGGTCAAACAGGAGAAGATCCGCGACATCATCGGACCGGGAGGCAAGAATATCCGGTCGATCGTCGAACAGACCGGCGTGAAAATCGATGTGGAGGATTCGGGCGCGGTCAAGTTAGCCTCGCCGAATTATGAATCGATTGAAAAAGCCATCCAGATCATCAAACGGCTCACCCAGGAAGTGGAAGTGGGCGCGATCTATATGGGCAAGGTAAAGAGGATCATGGGATTTGGCGCCATTGTCGAGATCTTCCCAGGGACGGATGGCCTGGTCCACATCTCCCAGCTGGCGGACTATCATGTCAAAGAGGTGACCGATATCGTGAAGGAAGGCGATGATATGCCGGTCAAGGTGATCGAGGTTGACCCGCAGGGTCGGATCCGCCTCAGCCGGAAGGCAGCCTTGAAGGAAAACATGCATTCGAAAGAGGACAAGGGCGAAGAGAAGGTCTGAACATGGATTCAATCAAGAGTAAACTGTGCTCTTCATTAAAACCCGCCGCCATGCCGGATGGCCCCGGATACCAGAAGACCGTTCTGGAGAACGGGATTAAAGTGATCACGGAAGAGATTCCCTATCTCAAATCGGTCTCCATTGGCATCTGGGTTACCACGGGATCCAGGGATGAGCAGCCGCACGAAAACGGAATCTCCCATTTCATCGAACATCTGCTCTTCAAGGGGACCGAGCGAAGAACCGCTTTTGACATCGCCAAGGAGATCGACTCTGTGGGCGGTACCCTGAATGCCTTTACCGGGAGGGAATATACCTGTTTTTATGCCAAAGTGATCGATAAAAACCTGCCCCTTGCCATCGACCTCCTCTCCGATATCTTTCTCCACTCCCTTCTGGACGAAAAGGATGTGGATAAGGAAAGGATGGTCATCCTTCAGGAGATCAGGATGGTAGAGGATACGCCCGACGATTACGTCCACGATCTTTTCAACCGGACCTGCTGGGGAGATCATCCCCTTGGCTTTCCGATCTGCGGAACCGCGGACCGGGTTCAATCCTTCCGTCGGGATCAGATCGACCAATTTTTTAGATCCCAGTATCAACCGGACCGGATCATCGTCTGTGCGGCAGGGAATCTCTGTCATCAGAACGTGGTTGACCTCATCGAAGCCACATTTGGCCGGATCTCGAGATCGAACCATGTCAGAGAAAGGGTGAAACCTCTTTCGATCTCCACCACCCATGTCTTGAAGCGGGATCTGGAACAGGTCCACTTCTGTCTGGGCACCCATGGACTTCATTACAACCACTCCCTCCGGTTTGGCTCTTATGTGTTGAATACGATTTTAGGAGGGGGCATGAGTTCACGGCTCTTTCAGGAGATCAGGGAGAACCGCGGCCTGGCCTATTCCGTCTATTCCTATCTTCCCACCTATATCGATACCGGGCTGGTCGTGGTTTATGCGGGAACGGACGAGAGCTCATTCGAAGAGGTCATTGAACTCATCCTGAAAGAGTTTAAAAAGCTTAAGTCCGAGCCCTTCAAGAACGGAGAGCTGAAGATCGCTAAAGAACAGTTGAAGGGCAATCTTCTGCTCAGCATGGAGAGCTCTGACAGTTTAATGACCCGACTGGCTAAAAATGAGATCTACTTTGAAACCTATCAGACCGTGGACTCCATCCTGAAGGGCATTGACGAGGTCGATGAGGAGATGGTCAAAAACCTGGCCGGCCAGATCTTCGATGAACAGTACTTTTGCCTCACCGTTCTGGGCCCCATGGATGGAAGCCAGCTCGACAGGAATCTGCAACCATGGGGTCAATGGAACAGGTAAAGATCCATATCAGACGGCTCAAAAAGAATCACCCCATTTCCCTTCCCCAATATATGACCGAAGGTTCCTCCGGAATGGACCTCTTTGCCTCTCTCGAAGAGGAGGTTACCCTCCTGCCCGGCGAGAGGAGACTCATTCCAACCGGGATTTCGGTTGCCATTCCCAAAGGATTTGAAGGACAGGTTCGACCCCGCAGCGGGTTGGCCATTCAGAAAGGGATTGGCCTGGTCAATGGACCGGGGACGATTGATTCGGACTATCGCGGAGAGGTGGGAATCCTCCTGATCAATTTTGGAAAGGAGCCTTTCACTCTTCGTAACGGTGAGAGAATCGCCCAGATGGTGATCTCCCGCGTTTTTCGTTCGATTCTGGTAGAGGTGGACGAATTGCCCCCCACGCAAAGGCAAGGGGGGGGCTTCGGTCACACAGGGGTCTGACAAATTTAATCGTAGGGCAACCCTTTAGGGTTGCATCCCATGCAACGATGCATCAATTGTTAGACCGATTCCTCCATTATCTCATCGTCGAAAAGGGCCTTTCCAGGAATACGATCGAAGCCTACAGCCATGGGCTGAATCGCTTTCTAAACCATTTACGGGGAAAAGGGATTGAAGAGGCCAGGGAGATTTCAAAGCTCGATATCAGGGAATTCCTCCTCTTCCTGAAAAAGAAGGGACTTTCGAGCAAGACCCTGGCGAGGAATCTGGTCTCCATCCGCGTCTTCCTTCGCTTCCTGACCGAAGAGGGCATTCTGGGCGCCAATCCGTCGGAAGAAGTCGAATCTCCGAAGATCGCCAGGACCCTCCCCGAGATCCTCTCCCTGGAGGAGGTGGAGAAGCTGCTGGTGCAACCCGATCCCATGATCCCAAGGGGAATAAGAGATCGGGCCATGCTGGAGATGCTCTATGCCACAGGCATGAGGGTCTCTGAATTGATTCGCCTCCAGGTCAATCATGTCCAACTCGAAGCGGGATATGCCCTCCTTTACGGGAAAGGTTCAAAAGAGAGGATTGTGCCGATCGGCAGCGAGGCGATGAACTGGGTGCAACGCTATATGAGGGAACCCCGGGAAAGACTCTTAAAAGAGAGGGAGAGCCCCTTTCTCTTTGTCAATCGATCCGGAAGGCCGATGAGCCGGCAGCAGTTCTGGAAGAGCATTAAGGCCTATGGGCGGAAGGCTGGAATCCGTAAAAGGATCACCCCCCACCTTCTCCGCCATTCTTTCGCCAGCCATCTCCTTGAAGGGGGGGCGGATCTTCGCTCTGTGCAGCTGATGCTTGGCCATGTCGACATCTCCACGACACAGATCTATACCCATGTGACAGGCGAAAGATTGAAGAAGATCCATCAGCGATATCACCCGAGAGGATAGATACCGGAATATTGGGTTACTGGTTGACTACTGGAATGTTGGAACGTTGGAATATTGGAATATTGGGTTTGAATACGAATAGAAATTTCTTTACCCATCATTCCATTCTTCCACTATTCCATTATTCCTTTTTTTAAGAGATATGGAAGTGATCACCACTCATACGAATGCGGATTTCGATTCCCTGGCTTCCATGCTGGCAGCCAAAAAACTCTACCCGGGAGCGGTCCTGGTCTTTCCCGGATCTCAGGAGAGGGGGCTGAGGGAGTTTTTCATCCATTCCACCCTCTATGCCTTTGAGGTGGAACGAGTAAAAAATATCGACCTTCATGAGGTCGAAAGATTGATCCTGGTCGATACCCGGCAGAACAGCCGGATCGGAAAATTTTCGGAGATCGTCATGAAACCCGGCCTGGATATTCATATTTACGATCATCACCCCTCCTCTTCGGAGGATATCCATGGCTCCCTCGAGATTGTCTCTGAAGTCGGGGCCACGGTTACGCTCCTTCTGGACCTCTTAAAGAAAAAAGAAATTCCCATCACTCCCGATGAAGCCACGGTGATGCTTCTCGGCATTTATGAGGATACCGGAAACCTGACTTTCCCTTCGGCCCGCGAGGAGGATTTCCAGGCGGCAGGATACCTGGTGGGAAAGGGGGCCAATCTCAATATCCTGTCCAATGTGATCACCAAGGAGCTTACCTCGGAACAGGTCTTCCTGCTCAACGATCTGATCCAGTCGGCCACCCGGTATGATGTCCATGGCATCGATGTGGTGATCGCCCAGGCCACAGTGGACCGGTATGTCGGAGACATTGCCATTCTCGTCCATAAATTGAAGGATATGGAGAATCTCGATGTCCTCTTCGTCCTCGTCCAGATGGAAGGCCGGATCTACCTGATCGGAAGGAGCAGAATCGAGGAGGTCAATGTTTCAGAGATTGCCGCTGAATTTGGAGGCGGCGGCCACCCCACTGCCGCCTCGGCCACCATCAAAGGGACGGCGCTCTTAGAAGCGCATGGCCGCCTGATCAATGTATTGAGACAGGTTGTTAGACCCAGAAGGGTAGCCAAAGACCTCATGGTCTATCCGGTCAAGACCGTGGGCCCTGAACGCACATTGGAGGAAGCAGGAGAGATTCTCTCACGTTATCTTCTCGATATTCTCCCGGTCGTACAGGAGGAGCGGGTGGTCGGCCTCATCTCCAAGGAGGTGGTGGAGAGAGCCGTCCATCATGGACTGAAGGATTCCCTGGTGAAGGAGTATATGACAACAGAATTCTCCGCCGTCTCTCCGGAAACGCCCTTTTCCAGAATTCAAGAATTGGCCATCGGGCAGAACCAGAGCCTCATCCCCGTCATTGAAAAGGAGCGGCTCATCGGGGTCATCGCTATGGGCGATGTGATGCAGGTTCTCCAAGAGGGAATGATCAAGTCGGTGAAAGAAATTCAACCTCTCTATGCACGAAAGAAGATGATCTCAAAATTGATGGAGGAGCGATTTCCGGAAAGGATACGGAACCTCTTGACAGAATTTGGCAAAATAGGGGATGACCTGGGGTATTCGGTCTTCGGGGTGGGAGGTTTTGTCAGGGACCTCCTGATGAGGGTGGAGAACTACGATGTCGATATCGTCATAGAGGGCGATGGGATCCGCCTGGCGGAGGAATTTGAAAGGAGATTCCCCTGCCGGATTCGGACTCATAAAAAATTCGGGACCGCTATCATCCTCTTCTCGGATGGCCTCAAGGTGGATGTGGCGACCGCCCGTCTGGAGGTCTATGACTCACCGGCCGCCCTTCCAACGGTGGAACGGGGGTCGATCAAGGCGGATCTCTACCGCAGAGACTTCACGATCAATACGCTGGCCATCCAGCTCAATCCCAGGGCCTTCGGAGAATTAACCGATTTTTTTGGCGGGGTGAAAGATATTAAGGAGAAGATAATCCGTGTACTCCACAACCTCTCCTTTGTCGAGGATCCGACCCGTGTCTTCCGGGCGATCCGTTTCGAACAACGATTGAAGTTCCAGATTGGAAAACACACTCAGAATTTGATGAAGAATGCGGTCAAGACGGGCATCTTTGACCGCCTCTCAGGCGGAAGGATTCTCTCGGAATTTATCTTGATCTGTCAGGAAGATGATCCCCTCCCCGCCATGAAACGGATGAAGGATTTCGGCCTCTTCTATTTTCTCCATCCCCACCTCAAATGGGATGAGGAGAAGATCACCCTCTTTGAACAGATTCACCATGTCATCTCCTGGTTCGATCTTCTCTTCCTCGATGAGCGGTTTGAGCGCTGGCTGATCTATTTTTTGGGATTGATCGACTCTCTCAAGGAGCAGGAGAGCCTCGAGGTCTGCGAACGGTTAGCCATGAACGAGCGGCAGAAAAAGAGGGTGATCGGAGGGAAACGCGAGAGCGATCCGGCCCTGCTCCAGATTTACTCCTGGATCAGCGGAGGGAGGGAACCCAAGCGTTCGGAGATTTACACGGTTCTCGACCCCCTCTCAACGGAGGTCAAGCTGTTTATGATGGCCATGACGACCCAGATGGCCACCCGGCGATACATTTCCCTCTACTTCACTCAATTAAAGGATACGAAAACGATATTGAAGGGGGCCGACCTGGTTCAAATGGGGGTCAAACCCGGGCCCTCCATCCGGAAGGGGTTGGAGGATCTTCTCAAGGCCCGTTTGGATGAGCAAGTGATCACGCGGCAGGATGAGATACACTATTTGACTAAATCTCTTGGGGCGAAATAATGTCTGAAGGCGAATTCCATTCAGAGGAGAGATCTCCCTATACCATTCGGCTGGAGACGTTTGAAGGTCCTCTCGACCTTCTGCTCCATCTCATCCAGAAGAATGAGATGGACATCTTCAACATCCCCATCGCCCTGATCACCGAACAGTACCTGGAGTATCTCAAATGGATGAAGACTCTTGATCTCGACGTTGCGGGAGAATATCTTCTGATGGCCTCCACCCTCCTCCACATCAAGTCGAGGATGCTCCTTCCGCAGCCCTCCGTGGAAGAGGAGGAGGAAGGGGAGGACCCCAGGGTCGAGTTGGTTCGAAGGCTGCTGGAATATCAGAAATATAAGGCAGCCGCCACAGAACTGGTAAAGAGGCCCATGCTGGACCGGGATGTCTTTATCCGATTGGCATCGACGGAGGAAGGGCTGCCGGAAGAGGAGAAGATCGAGGCAAACCTCTTCGATCTCATCGATGCTCTTCGCAAGGCTCTCTCAAGGGTGACGGAGGAGTCCTTTCATGAAGTGGTCCTGGACCGGCTCAGCGTGGAGGATAAGGTCCAGGAGATTCTCCTCCTCCTTCAAAAGGAGAAGCGGAGCCTTCCTTTTCATCTTCTTTTCCCCGAACAGGCCTCCCGCAGGGTGATCGTTATCACTTTTCTGGCCATCCTCGAGCTGGTCAAAACCAAATGGATACGGGTCTTTCAGGCCGCTCCTTTTGAAACCATTCGAATCTCACCCACGTGAGCGATATATCTATGTCTTTGAATGAGGAGGTCTCTATGAGACAGAAAAGAATCTTACTGGGTTTGGTTGCCATCGTTGGATTACTGGCTTTCTTTTTTATTCTCCTTTTTGTCATCAATCAGTATGTCTCCAGATCCGGTTCTCCCAAATTCGCCTTCCGCGATAAGATCGCAGTGGTTGAGATCCGGGGGGTGATCACCCAATCTTTAGGAGTCATCGAAGAGCTTCACCAGTACGACGACGATGAAGCGGTAAAAGCCATCATCCTGAGAATCGACTCTCCCGGCGGAGGAGTAGGGCCGTCGCAGGAAATCCATCGGGAGGTTCTGAAGATTAAAACGAACAAAAAAAAGAAGGTGATCACCTCCATGGGCTCGGTGGCTGCATCGGGCGGATACTATGTGGCAAGCGCCTCTGATCTTATCGTCGCCAATCCCGGAACGATCACGGGCTCCATCGGCGTTCTGATGGAGTTTACCAACATCGAAGAGCTCTTCAAGAAGATCGGGATCAAGGGCGTAGTAATGAAAAGTGGCGAGCATAAAGATATCGGCTCCCCCTTCAGAGAGATGACCCCTGAAGAGAAGAGACTCATCCAGTCGGTGATTGACAATGTCCACCAGCAATTCATCCAGGCAGTGGCGGAGGGCAGAAAAATGGACCGTTCAAAGGTCGCCCAGGTTGCGGACGGCCGGATCTTAACCGGTGAACAGGCAAAACAGTTGGGCCTGGTGGATCAGCTTGGAAACCTTCAGGACGCCATCGATACGGCCGCCAAGATGGTGGGAATCGAAGGAAAACCCGTGGTCCTCTACCCCAAAAGGAGATTTTCTCTTCTGGAACTGCTGGTGGAAGGAGTCACGGAGGCTATCCTGAGCGCCTTGAGTGAAAAAGGGGTTCAGCTCAACTATCGCCTCCAGCCATAAAGAGGATCAAAACCAACCTTCATGATTGGCCGGACAGGGCTTTGGCAATCCGCTTTATATCTTCCCAGACTTCCCGCTTCTTTTCGGGATTCCTCAGAAGATAGGCAGGATGATAGGTGGGAAAGACCTGGATGCCCGAAAAATCGTAAGCCTTTCCGCGGAGGGAGGTGATCTTGGCATCGGTCCTGAGAAGGGTGTGGGCGGCGAACGTTCCAAGAGCGCAGATGATCCTGGGTTGAATCGCCTGAATCTGTGTTAAAAGAAAGGGATAACAGCTCTCGATCTCATCGGGTTCAGGGTTCCGGTTCTGCGGAGGCCGGCATTTGATGATATTGGTAATATAGATCTCCTCCCTTTCGATTTCAATAGACTGAAGAATTTTTGTTAAAAGCTGTCCTGCCTTTCCGACGAATGGCCTCCCCTGAACATCTTCATCATATCCCGGACCTTCTCCGATGACCATCAGCCTTGCCTTTTCATTTCCCTCCCCGAAAACAAGCGTGCTCCGTGTTTTATAAAGTTTACATCTCTGGCAATCTCCTAATTCGCTTCGAATCTCACCAAGATTCAAAACCTCCGATTGAGAAGAATTTCCCTTTCCATAGGGTAAGGGCGATTCATGAAGGGTCTCTGTCCCGGTTGACATCTCTGATCGATAAATCTTTTCATTCTTTCTATCAGAAAGAGGCAATTCAGTGATCCCCAGTCTCTTGAGATAGTCAAGATGAGATTGAAGATCATCGATTATTTCCTTAAATTTTTGATCCATGGAATCCCTTTCTATCTTTCTCTTTTCAAATAGCCTTTTCTGACTCCTGTGTCAAGAACAAACCGTAAGATTGCACCTTTTCACCCCTCTTTGGCAAACTAACCGTGTCCCATAAGTCGGGGGGCTGGACACAAGGAAGGAACGTACGACTGGTGCAATTGAGGTTTTGGCATACCCCACCCCAACCCTCCCCCTGAAGGGGAGGGTAATCGCTATGGCCCTCCTAATGAAAGGGAAGGTAATCCCCACGTTCATCCCCCTTCAAGGGGGAGGTCAGGAGGGGGATGGGGAATCTATCAGGGCGCCCCTTGTGTCCAACGCCCCTATTTATGGGTAAGGATCAGTTTGGCAAAGAGGGGGAGGGGGAGATTTTTAAAAAACATATTTTTGAAATCCCCCTTTGCCCTCCGGGCCAGAGGCCCTATGGGCTGCAGGCAAAGGGGATAAAAAACCTGGATTATCATTTTTATTGATTGTCATTAAATATTATTATATTATATTTTTATAGGGTCAAAAAAGAGGGAGCACCTTTATGAAAAATACCCCCGATTTTAATATTGGAAGTGATTTATTCCATACTATTTTTCCTAAAGACGATATAGGTCCGCTCGAATTAAAAAAGCTTATTAAGCTCAATGAACAGAATGGTTCATTCGTATTCTCTCTTCTCATTGAACTGATTCAACGCATCGGACATTCACTCGAATCCATCAAAAGTATTACACACATAGCCCAGGGAAAATTTACGAATAAGACCTTCGGCGATCATTTTAGTCAGATCATCAATGAGGAGATTGGGAAGGTCGATCTGGCGGTGGGCTGCGTTCTGAACTACCTCAAGGTCAATGAAACGACTCAGAAAATAAACACGGTGCACACCCTGATCGAGGAGGCGCTTAAAAAACACAAACCTCAAATGGAGGGAAAGAAGATTCGGGTATTTAAAAAATTTGAAGAAGGCCTTCCGGAAACCATTACGCCGGATGAGCATTTGAGATACATTTTAGACTCTACCCTTAAATATGCAGTGGGGTTGATCCCCCTGGAGGGGGGCATCGGTTTTATCACCCGTTCGCTTACCCTGATGGAGGATGGAAAATATATTGAGATCTCGGTCGTCTTTGATGGTTATAGAAAAAAGAGAGAGCCCTCAGGTCCAGTCTTGAAAGCCCCGAGTTTCATCAAGGAAGAGGGGCTTGATTTGGAGTTAAGACTCATTGAAGAAATGGTTAAGAGGAATCAAGGAAGGATGGAACTCGGAATAGATGCCCAAAAGGGAAGGACATCCATCTCTTTAAAATTGCCGGTGGAGCGAAGGAAAATCGTATATTATCAACCCATCAATTAGAGGCGCTCTTAACCGCTATGACCGAAAGGCCATAGGTTGTCGGGAATGTGCCTCTGCCTGCTGTTTACCCTCCGAAGTCTCAGCGCAGGAGGGCCCTCCTCAAAAAATTGCCATAAAACTAAATTTTTGGTATAAATATCTCAACTTCCGGGATAGAGTTATACGAGGGAATGTAAAGGCACCTGCACCGGTTTTGGCAAGATTGGTCTATTACAGGCATTTTGCTGAATGAAAACCACCGACTACCACGCCAAATACTTCGCTTACGAGCTGACCAAACGATGCCCCTCTGACAGTGCTGAGAAACTGGCCGGTGCCCTGGTAGATGCCCAGGTCGATCTCAATCCTCATCAGATTGAGGCAGCTTTGTTTGCCTTCAAGTCTCCTCTGTCGAGAGGGGCCATGCTCGCCGATGAAGTCGGCTTGGGAAAAACGATCGAGGCCGGGCTTGTCCTCTCGCAGAAATGGGCCGAACGAAAACGCAAGGTCCTGATCATCACTCCTTCCAACCTCCGCAAACAGTGGCACCAGGAACTTCAGGAGAAGTTCTTCCTGCCATGCCGTATCCTCGAAACAAAGTCCTACAACGACCTGGCGAGGAAGGGGGATCCCCATCCTTTTGAAGGGGATGATATCGTTATCTGTTCCTATCAGTTTGCGCAAAAAAAGGCGATTGAGATCAGGCAGATTCGGTGGGATCTGGTGGTCATTGACGAGGCTCATCGCCTTCGTAACGTCTATAAGCCGTCAAACGTGATTGCCAACACACTTAAAGAGGCGTTGAGGGAGTCGCCGAAGCTTCTTTTGACTGCC
>Ga0154725_1075_pt1 | contig 37510 bp, 33 predicted proteins | sample Rifle2008BG16ft_FD_105733 | JGI IMG/M metagenome (GOLD analysis project Ga0154725, IMG submission 105733) | Deltaproteobacteria bacterium RBG_16_49_23 | reverse complement strand
GAAATGACCTGAGAAATATCGCAGCCACTGTCCGAAGAAAGAGATCTTTGCATTCAACATTTTCCATGGCCATACCCAATCTAATTTTACTATGTTTGTCTCAACAAAGGAAGGCTCATGAAGAAAGGACAGGGATTCGTCCATCACTTGACAGATCTATTCCTGTTTTAGTATCTTGATGCCGTTGTTGGCGTACGGACATCTTGAAGCTTACTGAGAGGAGGTCCGTGAAAAAGAAAGCCTTTTCTGCGCTGTTATCTATTTTTTTTCTACTATCACTTTCTACGTTGAGTTACAGTTGGCAGGGAAGAATGGCGGGGATGGGAGACCCTTTCGGACTCGTGGAAGACAAATCCGATTTCTTCATCCATCCCTCAAAAATAGCAATTGGAAGCGGAATCAAATACTACAGTCATTATCAGTTCACATACGTTGATGTGCCCGATTGGGATTTTACATCCGAACTGCTCTCTCTTCCAACAGGCTTCTTTATAAATCCACGGGTATTGCGATCATCAAACAGAATTTCAGGGCACAAGGCAGACCATGATGCACTACTTGGCACCTCCTGGCCTCAGGGAAAAGGAAGAGCTGGATTATTTCTACGTTATTCAGGTACAAGAGGAGACTTCAGGGGCAAAATGAATTCTTTTTCTGTAATATTCTTGCCAGATCCTGTGCTTTTTCCTGGCGGGACGTCTGGCCTAAACCGATATCACGAGGAGCTGGACTCATTTTCTCTATCCCTTTTTTACGGTCTCCCTGTTGACAACCTGCGGCTCGGAGGCGCGATCGAACTGGCACACCGGACTGAGGAAAAAAAGAATTTATCCGATGTAACCTCCTTCTTTTTTAGGTCAATAGACACGAATGATCCCTCTTTAGTTATGATTCCCTTTGATTCCAGATTTTGGGAGGCTCTTTTCAAAGGAACCCTGGAGGGGCCTTTAGGTGAGGGAAAGCTCGCTTTAACACTGAAGGGTGGTTTTATTTTCAATGGCGATAATGATCTTCGATCCACAGATATCTTTGGTGGAACTTTTCGATCTTCTCATTTGAAAGGGGATGTTAAAGGCTGGAAAGCCAGAGGCGATCTCTGGCTTAGATTTCCTTTCTTGAAAAACCTTGATCTGCCGTTTGTCCTGGCCATGGAATATGAACGTAAGTCAAGGGATGGAAAAGGACTCGAAAGAAGCCAGGCTCCGTTTGTTGTTAATGAGGATTTTTTAAGCTACGAAAACAAGGAGACAATATTCCATCTCACAGCAGGTGGAGGTATCGATAAAAAGTTTAATGAAGAGGACAGGTTTGCTGCCGGGATCTATTATAAATTTATACGCACCAACCAAAGCTTCTCTCAGGGCTTTTCTAATAACACTAATTTCCCTTACTATAAAGAGCACCAGGCCTTCTTGTGTCTAACAGGTGAAAAGAAACTGTCTCCCGGGATTACAGTGAGGGCAGGAGTGAATATTTTCTATGGATGGGTATCCGAGGAACTCAGGTTCAAATCCCCTGTTGTCCAGGAGGATAGAGCCTTGGACGGTCATCACTGGGGGATGGCTACTTCACTTGGAAGTACGATAAAGTTTCTGTCGTTCTCCCTGGAGCCATTTCTCGGGTTTGGCTACCGTAAGCTCCAATTAAGTGGAAACAGGGTGGATTCATTCCCCCAGATGATCCAGGTTGAAAGGTTCGACGAACTGAAAAGGGAGTGGGTGACGAACGCCGGGATTTCGATCACATTTTAAAACCTCAAAATAGTTGCTTATTACCTTTGAGTGCTTAGTGAATTGTTATTGACAAATAATTGTCACTACATTCCCCACCGGATTACCCCCCTTTAGCAAAGGGGGGCGAGGGGGGATTTGAGACTCAGGAAAATCCCCCTCAATCCCCCTTTTTCAAAGGGGGAGGGAATTGTTTAGAAAATGTCAAATATCTTTGGATAGGTTTATAAGTTGATGACAAAAATTCTTGTGGTTTCGGTGAAGGCGGGGGCGGGACACCTGAAGGCTGCTGAGGCTGTGGAAGCGGCCTTTGCGAAATATCAGCCGGGCGAAGATGTCAAAAACGTAGATCTCTTAGATTATTCCAACGAGCTCATCAAATATCTCTACGGGAAAATGTATCTGGATGTGGTGAAGGCCGTTCCAGAACTCTATGCTTATAGCTACAAGCATTATGGATCATCGAAGAGATTTGTTAAGCCCCGGTTCTTGATTGACAGGTTTAATTTCAGCGATTTTTTCAGACTCGTTGAGGATTTTGAGCCTGATATCGTGGTTGCAACCCATTTCATTTCCGAGGCGGTTTTGGAGAATTACCGGAGAAAGAGGAAGAAAGGGTTTAGAATTGCGGTTACCTTAACGGATTACGAATTTCATCCTGTCTGGCTTGTATCCAACGTCGATCGGTATTTCACGGCCACGGAAGAGGTGAAGAGCAGTTTAATGTTTTATGGGGTTCCTTCCGAGAAAATCGCTGCGAGCGGCATACCGGTTCACCCAAAATTTTCCGAGGAAAAAGACCGGAAAGAGTTGCTCGCCAAGTACGGGTTAAATAACCGATCGCCGGTCATCTTGATTTCGGCCGGGAGTTTCGGAGTAACACCTCTGGGAGAGGTGATCGCTGACTTTAGAGCCATCGAAGATGAGTTTCAGATCATGGTGGTCTGCGGAAATAATACTGAATTAAGAAAAGACCTGGAGATAAAACAGAAATCCGAGCCCAGGCTCAAGAGGGTATTCGGCTTTGTCGATTTTATGGATGAGTTAATGGCTTTGAGCGATTTATTGATCACGAAACCCGGGGGCATCACGGTGTCAGAGAGCATCGCCGTGGGGGTCCCGATGATTTTCATTGAGCCCATTCCAGGACAAGAGGAAGCCAATGCGGATTACTTGATTGAACAGGGTGCGGGAATGAAGGCCCGCAACCTGCCCGTCCTGCTTTATAAACTTGGCCAGCTCCTAAAAGATCCCCAAAGGCTTGCGGACATGTCCAGGAGAGCCAAAGCCATTTCCCGTCCGCATGCGGCCAGGGCGATTGCGGAAGAAGCAATGAAGTTATGAGCCTGGAAATCATATCAATCTTTAAGAAACTGCTGTTGAAGTGACAGACCTGAAGATGTATCTAAAAAAAGTTGACCTCATAACCGCTTAAATTTAGACTTTTCCTACCGACTTCTTTCTCTTTACCCCCAAGAATCTTCTAATTAGTGTCTGTTTATAAATGCCTTTTTTCCGTCATGCCGGACTTGATCCGGCATCCAGAAATTCTTGTAAGAACTGGATTCTGGCTTTCGCCGGAATGACGACTTTTTTTGAAAACCGTCCGTTTATGTACAGACTCTAATTAACCAGGCCCAATAAAAACTCGTAACAAAAATGGTCAACTGGTCCAAAAATGCCTATTTACCCATGAAGTGAAAAACTCAGAAATATAAGGCATTTAAAATAAGCTTATAATATCAAATGGATACAAATTTATCGAAATTCTACCTGTTGGGCAAGGAATTTGCTTTTATTATTCTATGTGACAGGGTTCTAATTCAGAAAAATGTGTTTAGGCTGGAAGAGGATATATAGCAGCTTACTTTCTTTGTTTCTCATCTCATTCTAATCTGTTGGTATGGGAAGTAAGGAGAAAAGATGAAGCCCAATGACATGACAAAACCTGATAATTTGAATTTACCAATCAATAAGGAAATCTGTTTTTCAAACCAAAAAGAAGAATTTAAAGAAAAGATTATGAAGGATCAGATTAAAATTCTCAAAAAATTCGTTCCGTTCCTGAAGTCATTATTAGAACCAGGGGAAGAAATTTTGCTGTGCGTGCAAGCAACGTCCCCCATGTCATTTCTCGAACAATGGACGACAGGATGGGTCATTTATTATTTAAAACGATGCGTTCTTATCTTTACAAACAAAAGAATTCTACACTTCCCCACAAAATATGATTTTACGCCAAAGCATTCCGTTTCACAGATTCGATATGGGGATATGGATGAATTCAAACTGAGCGGATTTTTAGGTCGGCTGCTGAAGATAGAATATAAAAGCGGGAGGAAAGAAAAATTTTATTACATCAAATCAAGGGAGTTTAGGAAACTTAAAACCTTGGAGCCTCGATTCATTAAAGGGCAGCCCTCTAACATCAGTGAAAGGCATTCCCTGTGCCCTAAGTGCATGACCCCGCTTCAAAAAGATGTATACTCCTGCTCCAATTGCCATCTTGAATTCAAAAATATGAAGACCGCAACATGGATGTCCATATTATTTCCGGGTGGCGGCTACTTCTATGCCGGGCATCCGATATTGGGCCTCATGGACGCAATCACAGAAGGATTCCTCTTAATCATTCTTATCATCAATGTAATGGGCGCTTTAGAAAGGATGGAATTGTGGGGTTTCGTTCTCTTTGTGGCCATACTTCTGTTTATCGAAAAGTTGATAACCATTTATCATGCGAAGCATTATATCCATGAATACATCCCTGTCGATAAACATGTCGGCGCCGTTTCCTTCGTCCCGGGTTCAAAAAAAGTTCAAAAAAGTTGACATATTTGGGATCTGGTAATTAACTGGAATAAGGATGGGTGATATCCTTTGATCACTACATAGAGAGGAGGTGGATATCATGGAGAATGTTAAAATGCCCCACTGGGGACATGAGGAACACCTGTGTCTGTTAGAAAACGTGGGCTATTTGAGGGTGAGCCTCGACGATTACAAGAAGCTGGTGAAGGGCGGAAAATTCATTTGCAAAGAGTGTGGCCGTGTCGCAGTTGAAGCAAGAAACCTCTGTGCCCCGGAGAAATTATAAGAAATCGAAGGCAAAGGCAAGGGCCGGCAGAATCAAAAGAACGAAGAACAACAGAGACCTCGAGAGTGGAACCTCCTTATTCCTTTGAGCCATATTTTTCGGCAAGGTAGTTGATGATGAGATTTGCATCCGCCTCATTGATTGGCGCTCCAAAAACTTTTATCATTTTATTCACAATGGCCGCCCACTGAGCCTTTGAAAATCCCGGCTGCATGGGGATGTAGTCAAGGCTGTGACAGATTACACAGAGAGACTCCGCTTTCTCCCTCCCTTCCCCCGGCTTCAAATCCGTGCGAATGTCGGGAAGGTGGATTGAACGCACCGTGGCGTTCGGGGTGCGATCCTGTGATAAGGCAAATAGAACGGATGAAAAAAGAACCGTGAAAATGAGAAGGATCTTCATGTTCATTCCTATTCGACCGTGATGCCAATCTTTTCAATCTTATTCCACATGTAGCCCGCCGGATTCCACAGACTTTCAAAGGGCTGTGACTCCCCGATGCCGTTCATGGCCCTTGCCATGAGCCCATATCTTCCAGGCTTGGAAGGAACCCAAGTATGGAACCATTGAATCCATGAATAGCGCCCCTCATCCCGGCCCAGTTTTGCTTCTCTCCAGTTTTTTCCTCCATCGACGGAGACGATCACATCCTTGATCTTGAACCCCCCGGAAAAGGCGATTCCCATCATCCTGACGGGCTTCTTCAGGCTCAGGCGGGCGCCATCCTCGGGCTCAAGGATAAGAGACCTCGTATTCATCCTGCGAATGGGGATTGTTTTTTGAGGTGTTGACCCCGGTGGCACACAGGCGCAGGGGTTATCCGGAATCCTGTAAGCGATGTCCATCCAGAACCCTTCAAATCTTTTCGGCCAGACTGAGATTTCATTCAGGGCTTTAATCCAATACGGCGCATACCATCCGGGGACGACAAGGCGGGCGGGATAGCCATTGAGCAATAAAAGAGGCTCTCCGTTCATCTCATAAGCGACCATGACGTCTTCTTCCATCGCTTTGTCGGCAGGGAGGCTCCTGATAAAATCATGGACCGTGGGAAGCGTGCCCGTATCAAGGCCGTTAAACGAGACATCGATGGCCCCTGATTTCATCCCGGCTCTGTTCAGAATATCCCTCAGGCGGGCGCCCGTCCAGGTGACATTTCCCATGGAGCCGTGTTCCCATTGCGCTCCAGGGATTTTTGGCTCAAAAAAACTCCTCCCGTTTCCAGCGCATTGGATCACGGCCGTATAGGTCACCCTTTCAAATTTTTTCAATTCATCCATCGATAAAAGAAGCTCCTTTTCGGTATGACCGCCTACCTTGAGCCTCCACTCTTTTAAGTCGATGGAGGTCGGGATATTGGCGATATGCCATCGCACGAAAAGGCTTTTGTTGGGAGTCACTCTTTTTTTAAAATGGTGGAGAGGGGTCTCAAGGTTTGGCGGCCTTGAAGTTAAGAGGATCAATTCGTCTTTTTCAGGAAATTGAAACATCCTCTTTTGAGCGGCGAAAACATCCGGCCCTAAATCACCGGAGACCGCCATTGCCGTTATTCCCCCGACCGCCCTTATAAAGTCCCGCCTTGTCAGATTTTTCGTCATGATCACCCCTCTAAGAAAGGAATAGACCTCCTTGCTTCCAGGATCTGGCGAACCACCATGTCTATGCTTGCAAGTATTTACGAATATTCGTCTCTCATTTTCTCTCATGTCGAGAAATGAACAATAGGGTAAAAAGGGTATTTTACTTTTTAAAAGACAGTATTTTGGGTTTCAGGGAGTAATGATCCGTTCCCCCTTCGAGAACCTCAGGGCGAACGGATCATTGTGACCCAGTCTCTCAGGGGAGGGGTTCATTTTGTTCTGAAATTGGCATCGATGTGAGTGACAAGGTCGAAAAAGGAATCCATGAAATTGTCACCCCGCACCTGGTCAATCTGGTTGACGAAAAAGTGCCCCCGTCCATTCTTGAAGTTTATGCCGTCGGGCATCACAATAACCAACTTCTGCATCTCGCCGCTCAGGATCAAGGCATCCAGAGCCGCCTTGATCCCCGGGCCGGCAAGGTTTGAAATGGACATGTTGTATCCGCCCAGAAGGTAGAGAACGGGGTAGAAGGTGGCTGGGCTGTCACGATAGCCAGGGGGAAGATAAATTCCGAAATTCATGATTCGATTTAATGAAGGGCTGAAGAAAGATGACACCCTCATGGCGCTGGGAGAGAAAAGCAGCTCAATCGGGTTTGTCCCGAATTCCCCGCCGGGAAACTTGTCCGATACAAAGGCAAAGAGGGTCGTGAACCGGTTCGCGACCAGAAGGCCACCCAGAGCTCCTGCAATCACCCCCTGGAAGCTCAAGCCGATATCCTCTTTATTGAATCCGACATGTCCCCCGATATACTTTACCAGGACCCTGTTTTGGACAAAATGAGAGACGTTCGGGAAGCTATTGGGGAAACCATTCAAGACCGCAATATCGAGCCCTCTGGCCTGAAGCGCCCGGGCAAAGTTATCCGCATGGATGTTGAACTGAAATTCATCCAGGGTCCCCGCATCAATATAGAGATTGAGCCCCTGAAGGAGATCGATGGGTAAATTTTGCAGATGGGACAGCGGATCTTCGGCTAAGAAATTTTCCCGGTGGGGATTGTAGGTGAAAACCCCATCCCTTTCTCCGAAGTCATTGGTGCCGAAAACCCCATCCAGTCCCGTATCGAAAAAGGGCTCGCCAAGGTCGAATATCCCGTTTCCGTTAATATCCGAAAAAGGCTCATGAAACTGTCTCAGAACGGGCTCTCCAAAATCCCTTATCATGTTGTTATTCAGATCTGCTGCCAACAAGACCTCCACCCAGTCGCCCGGGGCCGGGTCTTCATAGGTGATGACACGCAATCTCCCATCAGGATTAACCGCCCCGTCAATGAAGTTCAGTAGAGCGGTGGGGATTCTCGCATTTGCATCGGTGATTCCCGGAGGAAAATAAGTCGAAGCGGGGTTGAAAAAAACAGGGTTTCCAAAGCTGATCGAAAGATCCTGGAGCATCTTGACCCGGGTGTCCCGTCCCGGATAGGGAGGAAGGTTGTCGTAATTGCCGAGCTGGTCCACATCAATATATTTAAAAAGGTAGGCCATGTCCAGCGGTCCCCCGAGGCTTGCGATCGTTTTAAAAAGGTTGGGATGGCTCAAGCCGATATTCATGGCGCCATAACCGCCCATAGAGACCCCTGAAATGGCTCTAAATTGGGGAGTTCCCCTTCCAATCTGCCCCGATACCTCTCGTTGAGGGAGAATAAAAAGGCTAAAAATAAAGAAAAAAGTTAGAAAAGACTTTTTCATTTTTGCCCATCTCCTTTCCTTTTGGAAAAGATACAATTAATTTCTCTCTTTACTATTAAGGTAGGCATTCGAGCTACAGATTTCAAGGGATGGAATGAAATGAAGTCGCCTCTTTAATAGTCAATATCCTGAAATGGATTGAACAAATGCAGGAATAGGATTTACATGATTTAGGTTAAATGTTACAAGTATCGGCAATGACTTTACCCCGTTAGAAATAATGCCCCGCTGGAATTTCTAACGGGGTTCACTTCTCTCTCTACTCTTTCAGGATTGAATGGGTGCTCGTGGAAGCGAATCGCCGGCAGTTGATTTTTCTCTGTTTTTCTCAATTCGGAGTCGCTTTTTCCTTTAATTTCGTCAATATTTTCATCCCTTTCTTTATTCTCAAAATAAGCCCCCATCCCCCTGCACAGACGCTTCTGTGGGTCGGAGCCATCATTGGCGCAACCAGTATTGTGACCGCCCTCACTTCTACCTTCTGGGGCACACTCACCCATCATTTTCGCCCCCGGTCCCTCTATCTCAAGGGGATCCTCCTCCATTCCCTTCTCTTCTTTCTGATGGGGTTCACGACCGATCTCCATCTCCTGCTTCTGCTCAGGATTTTGCAAGGGTTTGTGGGAGGGACGTCCACCATCGGGTTAATCATCGTTTCCTCCTCTTCACCCAAAGAGAAGGTTTCCTCCTATCTGGGAGTTTACCAATCCTCCATGACCTTAGGCCAGCTTCTGGGTCCTCCTCTGGGCTCTCTTGCAGCCGCCCTGTTCGGTTTCAAAGGCGCTTTCATCAGCGCATCGCTTGTCCTGTTTGCTTCGATGATCTTCTGCATCTTCTATGTCACCGATGTTCCAATCCTCCCCAAAAAAGAAAAATCAGATATCCGTCTCTCCCTGAATAAACGTCTTCTCGTTGGATGGCTCCTCTGTTTTGCTTCCCAGCTTCAATTGATGTTTCTACCCAGTGTCCTGCCTAACGTTTTCGAAAAGTTTCAGATTGCACGGCCGGTGGCTCTAAAACTGGCAGGGACCGTCGTCATGATTTACACGACGACAGCGATGATCGGGACTTATCTATGGAGCTGGGTTGCCAGGAGATATGGACTCTACCGGATGATACTTTTTCTAATGTCCCTGGGGGTCCTCTTTCAAGCCTTGCTTGTATTCAGCAAGGGGATTGTCGATTTTACAGTCATCCGGATGGTACAGACAGGGTTGATCGCGGTCGTCCTTCCACTCGCGATCTCCCTCTTTGTGAGCGATTTAAGGGGAAGCACCATTGGCTTCCTTAATTCTGCGCGTTTCACGGGGAATGCCCTGGGCCCTCTGATGGCCACCTCCATCCTGGCTGTCTCGAATCTTTCAACACTCTTTCTTGTGATCAGCGGAATTACCTTTTTCGCCCTTCTGAGCTTCAAAATTGTTTTCAGGGAGGAATAGATTCCTGTCCGGTTAGGAATAATGTGTCACTGCTTTGTGGAGGGGTAAACCCCCTTTGTCCCCCCTTAATTTCAGGAGGGATGAAGATGAGTTATTCCTCCCCTTGAGATAAGGGGAGGTTAGGTGGGGTTATGAATCCTCTTGTCGATAACATCAATGTATGGACAATACTCCGTTCGGATTTTTAACGGGGTCTAAAACGTGGTGAGTTCGGGGGTGCTTTTCTGGAACCCGTAGCTTTTTACCACCCCATCCTTGTCAAAGAGGATGACAAGACCATCCTTTTTCTGCTGAATCCGGGTGTACTGAAATAGGGTGAGGTTGGTAATGTAGGGTTCTTCAATCGTGAACTTGGAGGAATTTTTCCGGAGATAGGCATAGACAAAGATATCTCCATCATACTGTTTCTGAATCCGGTCCGGCGGGCCGAAGACCTGGAGAATTTCACTCTTGGTTGTGACGCCTGTTTTGATCTTTTCGTCGGGGTCGTGTTTGAGTTCGGATCCCACGTAGATCCTTCCGATACTGCATCCCCATATCCACAGCAAAAGAAAAAGAGCGATGATGGTTCTACCGTAACTCATCCGTCCCCCTGTGGAATCCATAATATTTCACCCTATCCTGTTCATCGAGGAAGATGACCAGATGATCTGACTTCACTTTGGCTTCAACGAAGTTGAAGAGGACCAGGACGATAGCACGAATGTTGCCCCGGTTGTACTGGTAGGAGAGGATATTGGCAAAAGGATAGTTGGTGAGAGGCTCCCGGGTCACGTCCAGTTCACGAAGGATCTCGTTGAAAACCGTGGGGCTGATGTAGTTCTGGGGCGGCCCAAACCAGCTGATGATCTCTTCCTTCGTCGTGATGCCCGGTTTGATCTCTTTGACTTTTTCAGGGAGGACCTGCGACCCCTCGTAATACCGTCCGACCACACAGCTGGAAAGGAGAAGAATCAAGGCAAGGATTCCGATCAACGGGAGTGGAAACCTCCAGGACTGCTTCATACACCCTCCTCTTTATTAATCGGTCTATAATTGTATAGACATTGAGTTTCATCTTTGATCTTACCCTTGCGGTTTCCCCCACCCCCACCCTGCCCCTCCCCCTGAAGGGGAGGGAAATTACTACCTTCCTCCCCCTTGAAGGGGGAGGTTAGGAGGGGGATGGGGTCTTTAGGAAAAGTGTTCATTGCTTAATATATCTTCTCAATTATGGACTGAGTTTAAGTGGGAAATGGTTCTATCCTTTTCTCATTCCGTATTGATCTGCAATTTCTTTAAATCCCGGAAGGGCCCCCTCGATTGTCTTTTTTTCAACGGCATAGGCAATCCGGAAATGGCCGGGTTTTCCAAACCCTCTTCCCGGAACGGTGAGAATCCTCTTTGCCTGGAGTTGTTTTACGAAGAGAACGTCATCTTCGATCGGGGCCTTTGGAAAGAGATAGAAGGCTCCCTGGGGTTTCACCACCTGGTAACCGAATTCCCTCAATGCGTTGTAAAAGAGGTCTCTTTTTTCTCCGTATTCCCTGATATTGACCGAATTCCTCTGAAGGGGGGCAACCAGCCTCTGCATCAATGCCGGAGCATTGACGAACCCGAGGGTGCGGTTGGCAAAGACAATGGCCGCCATCATGTCATCGATCTCTTCGCAAACGGGATTGACCGCAATATAGCCGATCCGCTCGCCGGGAAGAGAAAGATCTTTTGAATGGGAAGTGACCCGGATCGTGTGAGGATAATATTTAAAGGCGATGGGAAGCTTAATGTTATCGTAAACGATCCGGCGATAGGCTTCATCGGTAATAAGATGGATGGTTTTCCCTATCTCCTGACTCTTTGCTTCCAGTAACTTTCCCAACTTATTGAGGGAGTCCTCATCGTAGATAACTCCCGTGGGATTGTTCGGAGAATTGATCAGAACGGCTTTGGTCTTGGCATGGATGGCCTTTTCGATGGCTTTCAGGTTAAGAGAAAAGTCCTCATGGGAATCCACAAGACGGATCACCCCGCCAGAATTCTCAATGTAGAATTTAAATTCCATAAAGTAAGGAGAAGGGACAACCACTTCATCCCCTTCATCCAGGATTGCTTTCAAAACGACATTGAGTCCTCCGGCCGCCCCGACCGTCATGACGACATGATTCTCGCCGAAAGTAAGCCCCGATTCTTCGTTGAGATATTCGGCAATGGCCTTTCTTGTCTCACTGTAACCGCTGTTGGACATATAGCGGTGCATCCCTGTAATGGGATTGTCAGCGAGTTCCTTCAAGGCTTTCTTCAGAGAGGCAGGCGGTTCGAGATTCGGATTTCCAATGGAGAAGTCGAAGACATTCTCATCACCATAACGTTTCTTCAATTCCTCCCCTTCCTCGAACATCCGCCTCACCCAGGAAGCGCCATTTAATGCGTTTTTCACTTTCCTTGAAATGGCCATGCCTTAAATCTCCTTTCTTCATCCCCCCAATCTTAAAAAATAAAAAAGCCATAAGGTTGCCCCTATGGCTTAAAAATGGAAAAGCCATGGGGCCGAACCGGTCACCCATGGCTCACTATCCCACTACCGGGAGAGCCTCTGTAGGTGACCTTTATAAAAATAAAAATAAAAGTAGTAAAAATTAATAATATTTCCCATAGCTTTTCCCTTTGACTTAATTTAAAACATATCGGGCGGGAATTGTCAAGCAAGATTTGAGAGAGTTCTGAAAAACTACTTTTCACTCTCTGATTACACAGATTTAAATGATTCCACAGATTTTCTTTTATTTACCAATGGATTTCTAATCCGTGTAATCAGAGATTTCTATGATTTTTCAGAAATCTCTTTTCTTAAATCTCTTTGACATTTCGTAAAAATCCCTTTAATATTACCGAGATATATCTCTTCTGAATGGTGGATGCGAAAGATGGCCGGAGAGAAGCGACTCGCTCGAACCAGAAATATCGGGTTTATGGCTCACATCGATGCCGGAAAGACAACCGTCACCGAAAGGGTCCTCTTCTATACAAGGAAGATCCACCGGATGGGCGAAGTGGATGAAGGGACAACGGTCATGGACTGGATGGTCCAGGAGCAGGAGAGGGGGATCACGATCACCTCTGCCGTGACGAAGGTGGAATGGAAAGGAAACACCATCCACATCATCGATACGCCGGGCCATGTCGATTTCACCATGGAAGTAGAGCGCTCCCTCCGGGTCCTCGACGGAGCCATCGCCATTTTCAGTGCGGTGGAGGGAGTGGAACCCCAGTCAGAGACAGTCTGGCACCAGGCGGACAAATATCATGTGCCCAAATTGGCCTTCATCAATAAGATGGACCGGCTCGGCGCAAATTTTTTTGGAACCGTCAGGATGATGGTTGACCGGCTGGGAGCCCATCCGCTGGTGACCCAGATCCCCATCGGCATGGAAGACCGGTTTATCGGAGTGGTCGATCTCATCCGCTCAAAAGGGATTGTCTGGGACGAGCACAGCCTGGGCATTGACTTCAAGGAGATCACCATCCCCGGAAACATGGAAGAGGAAGTTGCGCTCCACAGGTCGAAATTGATCGAATCCCTTGCCGAGCTGGATGACCATTTGATGGAAAAATACCTCAATGGGGAGGAAATCTCCGAACCGGAGATGAAAGGGGCTCTCAGAAAGGCGACCATCTCGATGAAGGCTGTTCCCGTTCTCTGCGGAGCGGCCTTGAAGAATCAGGGGATCCAGCCCCTGATCGATGCCATTGTGGACTATCTTCCTTCTCCCCTCGATATCCCTCCTGCCGAAGGAACCCATCCCATCACCGGCGAGAGGGAGGAAAGAACCCAGGAGGAGGAAGCCTCCTTCAGCGCCTTAGCCTTCAAGGTGCTGATGGATGAGGGGAGGAAGCTGGTCTATATCCGGATTTACTCCGGCGTTTTCAAAGTGGGCGGAGAGGTTTATAACCCGAGATTGAAAAAGGGCGAAAAGATTTCGAGAATCTTCCAGATGCACGCCAATCAGCGGACCCGGGTGGAAGAAGCAAAGACAGGCGAGATTGTGGCTGTGATGGGTTTGAAGGAGACCACCACCGGGGATACGCTTTGTGAGCGAGATCATCCCATTCTCCTTGAACCGATCGATTTTTATAAGCCGGTGATGTCCGTAGCTGTGGAGCCCAAGACAGGCCGTGATCAGGAGAAACTCGCTCAAGCCCTCGAAAAGTTGAGTGATGAAGATCCCACCTTTCAGGTCAAGTTAGACGAAGATACGGGGCAGACCATCATCTCTGGAATGGGGGAATTGCATCTCGATGTTCTGGTCAACCGTCTCCTGATCGAATACCATCTCGAAGTCAATGTGGGGAGGCCGCAGGTCGTCTACCGGGAGACGGTGGAGAAGGAGGCGGAGGCTTCCTTCAAATTTGCCAAGGAGTTGGAAGAGGCCAAGCTTTTCGGGGAAGTCTTCCTACGTATCTCGCCCAATGCCAGGGGGAGGGGGATCGAATTTCATTCCGAGGTTCCCGAGGGCGCCCTGCCGGCGGAATGCCTTCTCTCCATTGAAGAAGGAGTGAGAGAGGGTTCCACCGTCGGGGTGATCATGGGCTATCCTTTGACAGACCTTCGTATTACTCTGTTAAAAGCCAATGCCGACCCGAATCATCCCTCTCCTCTCGCCCTCAAGATCGCCTCATCGAATGCCTTAAGGGAAGGCTGCCGGAAGGCTCAACCGGTGTTAATGGAGCCGATGATGGAGGTGAACATCATCATCCCGGAAGAGTTCATGGGAGAGGTGGTGGGTGATTTGAAAGCGCGGAGAAGTTCGGTTGAGGCGATCACCCCGAAAGGAAAGATCACATTGATCAAAGCGCTCTCCTCCCTAACCCGGATGTTCGGTTACTCGACGGACCTAAGGTCCCTGACTCAGGGGCGGGGAACCTTTTCGATGCAATTCTCCCGATATGATAAGATGATTTCTTAAGAATGGGTCAGGGCTAAAGCCCTGAGTTACAGAGGCCCACGCACGGATGTAACTCAAGCCTTTAGGCTTGAAGGATAATGGGATGGATGAAGAGATTCTTCAACTCTTGAGAAAACACCCTTCTACTTTTCATTCGGGCGAGGAGATAAGCCGACGGTTGCAGGTCAGCCGGACAGCCATCTGGAAGAGAATCAGGCATCTGAGATCCCTTGGCTATGAGATTGAGGCTTCGACCCGCGCAGGTTACCGGTTGATTCAGTCTCCTGACCTTCTCACTCCCTCTGAAGTCAAATCCTCTCTGAAGACCGAATGGATGGGAAAAGTGATCCATTATTTCACCCGTCTCGATTCAACCAACTCCAAAGCCTATGAGCTGGCCACCCGGGGCGCAGAAGAAGGAGAGGTGGTCATTTCAGAGTCTCAGGAGAAGGGAAGGGGAAGGCTCGGGAGGAACTGGTTTTCGCCTCCTCATTTAAATCTCTACCTTTCGGTGATCCTCCGTCCAAAAATCCCTCCTCACCAGGCTCCGCTCATCACCCTGATGGCGGCTGTGGCGACAGCAGAGGCTATTGAAGAAAATACTGGCCTCCGGCCGTTGATCAAATGGCCGAACGATATTCTTCTGAGGGGCCGAAAGGTGGCAGGCCTTCTCAATGAGATCAAATCGGAAACGGATCGGATCCACTTTGTCATCCTTGGCATCGGTATGAATCTCAATATGGATGAAAAAATGTTTCCGCAGGGGATTCGATCTTTAGCCACTTCTTTAAAAAGAGAATTGGGAAGAACCATTTCGAGAAGAGATCTTCTTTCATCTCTTTTACAAAAGCTTGAAGAGTGGTATGCGGTTTTCTTAAAGGAGGGGGGCGAGGCCATTCTAAGGGCTTGGAGAAGCCGGGCCCAAATAAAAGGAAAGCGCCTCAAGGTCACTTCATTTGGGGAGTCGATTACCGGCACTGGCGTGGATGTGGATTCAGACGGGGCTTTGATCTTGGAAACGAGGTCAGGAGAACGGAAAAGAGTGGTTGCAGGAGATATCGAATATACAAGATAAATCCCAAATGTCAAAAACCAAAGTTCAAATATTAAATATTTCGATTTTGGTATCAATTTAGCTGTTTGAAAAAGAGGTCTGATCACGATATCGGAATCCAAATCCCCCTCAATCCCCCTTTTGCAAAGGGGGAAGTATTTCTCCTCCCTTTGGCAAAGGGAGGTGGGGAGGGATTTTATGAAGCCCTTTTCAAACCGCTAAAGTGTTACCGATCTTGGAATTTGGCATTCCTTTGGAATTTGAACTTTGACATTTGGATTTCCCCCAGCTGTGCTGGGGGTAGGAGGTCTTATGCTGCTGGTCATTGATGTGGGGAATACGAATACGGTGTTGGGAGTTTATGACGGAAAGGTCCTGGTCGACCACTGGAGGATCGCCACGGAGAGGGGAAAGACGGCCGATGAATGGGGCATCCTGTTCCGGGACCTTTTTCTGTTCGATCATATCGACATGAAAGATTTCGACGGAATGATCATCTCCTCCGTTGTCCCGCCGGTTCTGGACATGTTGCAGGCAATGGCAGAAAAATATTTTCATGTCAAACCGCTGATCGTAGGGGCAGATATTGAGACGGGAATGGTCATCTCCTATGACCATCCCGCAGAGGTGGGGGCAGACCGGATCGTCAATGCGGTGGCGGCCTATGATAGGTACCGAAGGAGTTGTATCGTGGTTGATTTCGGAACAGCCACCACTTTTGATTATGTCTCATCCAGAGGGGAATATATGGGAGGCGCCATTGCTCCGGGAATTGGGATATCGGCAGAAGCCCTCTTTCAACGGACCTCAAAACTGCCCAGGATTGAGATCACCAAACCCGGGAAGGTTGTCGGAAAAAATACCATTCAAAGCATGCAGTCGGGCATCTTTTTCGGATACGTGGGACTGGTCGATGAGATTGTGAGACGGATGAAGAAAGAGACGAAATCCAATCCCAAGGTGATCGCCACCGGAGGATTGGCATGCCTGATCGCCGGAGAGTCAGAGACCATTGAAGAGGTCAACGAATTTTTAACGCTCGATGGGTTGAGAATCATCTATGAGAGGAATCAAAAAAGAAAGAAGGCAGGAGGCAGAAGGCGGTAAGAAGGAGGCAGTAATCAGTAAGCAGTAAGCAGAAGATAGATGCTCTCTTGTTTTATTTTGGATGGATTTGCCTGTCTACCGCAGGCAGGGATCGAAAAATCTTAAATCAGACGTAAAAGTTGATGCTTTACCTGACAGACAATGTCAAATATGGTATTAAGTACTTCCTGTAATGTTGTTTTAGGGATTTCGCATAAGAATGCTGCATTTCACATGGAAATGAACAACCCGGCTTGAAAAATGAAACAATAATCCCCTTGACTTTCCACGAAATTGGAAGTATTTTCTAACCGTCGTTTCTCACCTGGTTCTTATTAACCACACAACCTGACCCGTAGCCTTGCGGAGCGAAGTATGAGAAGGATTTTCCGGAAGGTCTTAATGTGGAGCCTCCAATGGAATAGTGTTCTCACCATTTGGAGGCTTTTTCCAATGCGTCTCTTATTTATAAAAAAATGGGGGTGATTTTATGAAAAAGACTTTTAAAAAGGTATTGGTTATTCTTGTTCCAATCATTGTGATGGCTTTTTTCGAAATTTGTGCTTTTGGACAAGAATGGACAGCAGTTCAAAAGGAAATTTGGGAACTTGAGGAAGCAAGATGGAAGGCTTTGACTCAACGAGATTTAGAAGGGTTTGTAAAATATCATCATGAGGATGGGGCCTTCTGGCCTTACTGGTCTGAAGAACCTTTGAACCTGGCAAAATTTAAAGAGTTCCTTAGTCCGATTGAGTTTTATTCTGCTGAATTGAAACCCATTTCAATTAAGGTTTTTGGAAATGTTGCCATCGTGCAGTATACTTGTAAATACAGTACGATGGGTGGCAATGTATATAGTAGATTCACAGAGGTCCGAATGAAACAAAATGGGGTCTGGCAGGTCATTGGTAAGATGTTACACAAAATTAATTAATGTGCATTGCGTTTCTATATGGAAGAAACGCAGGGACACTCCGCTTTTTTGAGTAATAAACCTATGGTAAATTCAATATTGAAGCATCTCAACCCCCTCTTGGTCTTTTGACAATACGCATAGCCTGCTTTGAGTCGCCCCGAGTATCAATTGACATCGCATTAAAGTTGACGTATAAAGTTAAAAAAACAGGAAAAAATCTCAGATGGCGGTTTGGGCAATTGAAATAGTTCGCAAGATCAGGGACAAGCACTATGAGGAGACAAAGAATCTTTCAGTAGAAGAACAGATAAAATTTGTTAGGGACAAAGCAAAAAAATTACAAGGAACACTCATTGAGAGACAGCCATCACCCATTAATGACAGAGCACGAAAATCCACGTAACCATAAAATCAATAATTCAATGGTGGTAAATTAGACCTGAAAGGGGCGAATTTATGTATGGAATGAAAGAAATAATAGAAGAGGCCGAATCCCTTCCCGTTGAGGAAAGGGCAATAGTTATCGATTCTTTACTCCGATCACTTAATCCAATCTCCGTGGAAATCGACAGAGAATGGGTTGATGTTGCCAAACGTCGGCTTGCGGAGTTACGATCTGGCGCAGTGAAGCCTATACCAGGAAGTGAAGTGCTTACCAAGATCCGGGAGCGCTTCGAAAAATGACCTTCTTATTTCATCCGGATTAAGCAAGACAAAATCTTCATCCTTGCAGTCATGCATCTGCGCCGGCATCCCGATTATTGGAAAAGCAGATATTAAAATGGTTGCGAAGTGTGGGTGCTTTCTCCCTTTAAGAGTAGCAACATCTATTATTCCCACTTACCGCTTCCGGGCGCTGCCGAATATTGAGCCGAGCACACCACGGATGATCTGGCGGCCGATTTGACTGCCCACTGCGTGGGCTGCGCTTTTCGCCATCGCCTGGATAAGCCGGGTTGTCTCGGATTTAGGCTCAGCGGTTCGACGTGTTTGGGGAAGTTTTCCTTGAGGTTCCACTCCTGACGATTCCGCTTTTTCCCTTAATTTTTCGTAAGCAGACTCCCGGTCCACTGCCTTCTCATAATGTCCGTATAGCACGGAGCCCCGAATCAATTGGCCCCGTTCTTCCGGAGTGAGGGGACTGAGACGGCTATGAGGGGGACAGACCAGAGCGCGTTCCACAATGGTTGGAGATCCCTGGTCATCGAGCAGAGAGACCAGGGCTTCGCCAACAGCCAGTTCGGTAAGCGCTTTTGCCACCTTTAATTTAGGATTGGAACGAAAGGTTTCAGCAGCCGCTTTAATATTCTTCTGGTCCTTTGGGGTAAACGCCCTGAGGGCATGCTGGACACGATTGCCCAACTGCCCTAACACGGTCTCGGGAAGATCGAGCGGATTCTGTGTCACAAAGTAAATCCCCACCCCTTTTGAGCGGATGAGACGAACGACCTGTTCAATCTTCTCTTCAAGAACCTTTGGAACATCGTCAAAAAGCAGGTGGGCTTCATCAAAAAAGAAAACGAGTTTAGGTTTTGGAGGATCGCCTACCTCCGGGAGTTGCTCAAAAAGTTCTGAGAGGAGCCAGAGGAGTAGGGTGGCATAAACCCCTGGCGACTGCATCAGTTTATCTGCCGTCAGGATGTTTATCATTCCCTTGCCGCCCGAGTCGGACTGCATGAAATCCTGGATGTTCAGGGCAGGTTCGCCAAAAAATTTATCGCCTCCCTGTTCTTCAAGGGTCACCAAGCTGCGCTGAATGGCGCCGATGCTGGCTGCGGAGATGTTCCCGTATTGGGTCCTGAACTGTTCTGCCTGGTCGCCCACAAATTGGACCATAGCCCTTAAATCCTTTAAGTCAAGGAGTAAGAGGCCATGATCGTCCGCTATTTTGAAGACGAGGGTGAGCACACTGCCCTGGATCTCGTTCAGATGAAGAATACGACTCAACAGCAGGGGACCCATCTCCGAGACAGTGGTGCGAACAGGATGACCCTGCTCCCCCCAAACATCCCAGAAGGTCACCGGATATTTCTCGAAGCTGAAATCTTTAAGGCCGAGCTTGCTCACCCTTTCGACCACTTTTGGATTTTCGCCCCCTGGCAGAGGCAAGCCAGAAAGATCGCCCTTGATATCGGCCATAAAAACGGGGACGCCGGTTCTGCTAAACTGCTCGGCCAGCACTCGCAGGGTGACGGTCTTTCCTGTGCCCGTAGCGCCTGCGATGAGTCCGTGGCGGTTGGCCATTTTGGGCAATAATAAAACATCATATTTTCCCTTTGCGATCAAAATGGGCGGCACCGTTGCTGTCATGCTTTCCTCCCCAAAATAATTTCTCACCTTCGACGGGATATCACCCGCTGCTGTAAGAAGTGATTAATAGTCTCAAAATAGTAACAACATCGATTTGTAAAATCCCTCCCGACTTCCCTTTTTCTAAGGGAGGGGGGCACCCCTTCAATCTGAACGTTCCCGGGAAGGGTACCTGTTCTCTTTATACCATTCAACGAATCGTCTAATGCCTTCGTCCATGCTGACTTTGGGTTGATAGTTCAGCAATCGTTTGGCCTTGGTGATGTCCGCATAGGTAATCGAAACATCGCCAGGCTGGGGTTCCATTACTTTAATCTTTGCTTTTTTCCCAAGCGCTGACTCAATCAAGCCGATAAGTTCTTTCAAGGAAGTGGTTTGGGATTCTCCGAGATTGTAAATCTCAAAGCCTTTATGACGCTGAAGGACAGCCATCATCCCGTCGATCAGGTCGTCGATATAGGTATAGTCCCTTTTTGAAGAGCCATCTCCGTACATCTGAATCTCTTTTTCCTGGTCCATCAACGAAGTAAATTTGTGAATGGCCATCTCCGGCCTCTGCCGGGGCCCATAGGCCGTGAAGATCCGGAGGCAGGCGATATTCATTTCATAAAGATGATGATAGGTATAACAGAGAAGTTCGCCCGCCCGCTTGGTGGCCCCATAGGGTGAGATGGGTTGAATATCGAGATCCGTTTCTGAAAAAGGAACCCTCTGATTTTCTCCATAGACCGAGGACGATGAGGCAAAGATGAAGTCTTTTATCCCAAATTCCTTGCAGGCCTCGAGGAGTGTGGTCGTTCCCTTTAAATTTACATCCTCATAAAGGAGGGGATCAGCAATGGAAGGCCTTACCCCGGCTCTTGCAGCAAGATGGAAGACAGCATCAATCCGGTTCTTTTCGAAAAGCCCACGAAGATGCTGTCCATTGCGAATATCCCCTGTAATGATCTCAAACCGGTCCGGATATTTCCGGCCCAGGTTCTGCACATTTCTGATTTTCAGGTTGGGATCGTAATAACTGTCGAAGTTGTCGAGGCAGATCACAGAATGGCCTTCCCTAAGGAGCCTTTCGCAAAGGTGGGAACCGATGAAGCCCGCTCCACCCGTGACCAGGACCGTTTTCATCGCTCTCCTTTCAACTTTAAAGGATACTTCACCATCAGGGAGATGCCAAAGGCGATCAGGGGCAGGATCAAGATCGTCTTCATCGCCATGGGCACACCCCAGGCATCCGCAATGACTCCCAGTATGGTGACGCCAATTCCCCCTGCGCTCATGGTAAATCCGACCATCATTCCCGAAGCGATCCCCAGGTGCTGGGGGAGGGTAGCCTGGCCCATCACCGTTGTGAGGGCAAAGGATGAGATTAAGACCATTCCTGCGATTCCGAGGAGAATGAAAGAGATGAAGCCGCTGCTGTAATAGAAGAGGAGGAGAAAAGGAAATGAAAGGAGCAAAGTGATATGCAAAAATTTCTTGTGGCCCCACCGGTCCGCCAGCGGCGCTCCGATCAGCGTTCCTGCAGCTCCTGAGATGAGAAAGGTGGAAACAAGTTTCCCTGCATAGAGGGGGTTCCCTTTTAGGTAATTGATATAGTAGAAAGGGATGTAGGTCGCCATGCCGAATTGTATCCATGCTCGAACCGTGGCAACGGTTACAAGGAGGAAGAAAGTCCACTTTTGATCTTTTGTAAGAGGTTTCCTCTCTTCCTTTTTAGCCTCCTTGTGGGCTGTCTCCACAGGAGAAGTGATCTCTGAAAGGTTGAAAAGCAAAACGCCCCCGATGAGAATCCCGGGCACGATCATACCGAGAGTTCCCCGAAGACCCAGAGAAGTGACAAGAATAAGCGCCCAGATTGGACCAAGGGCAATGCCCAGGTTTCCGCCGACAGCGAAGATGGACATGCCCGTTGCTTTTTTCTCACCCGTAAAAAAATAGGCTGTTTTGAACCCTTCCGGATGGAAAATCGCAATCCCGATGCCGCTCGCGATGATGCAGGCCAGAAGAAGGAAGTAGTGAGGGATAAAGCCTGAGGCAGAGATACCCAGGCAGGCAATAAGGGGAGCCAGAGGGAGGAGCCATCCGATGGGCTTTCTATCCGAGAGATGCCCGAATACGGGTTGAATAATGGATGAGGTCAGGTTTGCAGAGAGAAGAATGGCGCCTGCCGTCGTATAGGAGAGGTTGAGCGCCTCTTTGAAAAAGGGAAGCAGGGCAGGGAGGGCTCCCTGGTTTAAGTCGGTGACGAAATGGGCGGCGCTGAGGAGGCCCAGCGCCTTCTTGTTCATCTTCACCATAACGTCCTTATCATTATTGATTGGAATTCGATTTGTCAAATGGTATTTCAAGGAACCGTGCCCCTATCTCGGGGGGCTGAACACAAGGAAGGAACATACGACTGTTGCAATTGAGGCTTTGGCTTACCCCACCCCCACCCCGTCCCTCCCCCCTGCCTTCGCCGAAGCGGCTTCGCGCAGGCAGGCTGAAGGGGAGGGGAATCGTCACGTGCTTCGCGTAACTCCTCCCCCTTCAAGGGGGAGGTCAGGAGGGGGATGGGGGATAGGGAAGGATCAGTTTAGCAAAGGGGGAGGAAGTTCAGTTGGTAAACTTCAAATAGGTTCGGTTAGACATTTTAAGAAATTTTAGCTATGATTGTCTAACTCTTTGAGGAGGATGGTCCGATGAAGATTGCGATTTCAGGAAAGGGTGGCGTAGGGAAGACAACGCTTGCAGGAGTGATGGCACGCATCTTAGCCGAGAAGGGGAAAAAGGTTCTCGCCATCGATGCCGACCCGGATTCGAACCTGGCCTCTGCCATTGGGCTGCCCAGAGAAGCTCTGGCAAAACTCTCTCCCATTGCTTCGATGACTTCGCTGATCGAAGAGAGAACAGGGTCGAAAAAAGGGAGTTATGGCTCGATGTTTAAACTCAATCCCAAAGTAGACGATATACCGGATGAGCTGGGAGTCACCTACCACGGGGTGAAACTTCTTCTCCTGGGATGTATCCCCCAGGGAGGCGGAGGGTGTTTCTGCCCTGAAAATGTGCTTCTGAAGAACCTGGTTCGCCATGTTCTCGTTCTGAGAGACGAGGCGCTTATCATTGATATGGAAGCAGGCCTGGAGCATCTGGGAAGGGGAAGCACGAGTTATGTGGATGCCCTGGTCATCGTCGTCGAACCCGGGCAGAGGGCCATCAATACCGCCAGACAGATTAAGAAGCTGGGAGAGGATCTGAAGATTAAGAATACGATGATTGTCGGCAACAAGGTCAATTCCGAAGAAGACCGGAAGGTGATCGAGGAGAGCCTTTCCGATTTTCCGGTCCTGGGCCATATGAGTTTTAATCCGAAGGTCCTCCAGGCAGACAGGGAAGGGAAGTCTCCCTATGACATAGACGATCGGATCAAAGAAGAGGTAAAGGCTATCCTCCAGGAGCTGGAAAAGAGAATCTAAAAGCCGGAATAATGGAATAATGGAATAATGGAATAATGGAAGAAATCCTTTGGAACACTGGAAAACTGGAATGATGGAATGTTGAAAAACCTCTTTTGGCTTTAACTCAATATTCCAATATTCCATTTCTTATCCAATATTCCAATGTTCCAATGTTCCACTATTCCATTATTCCAGGGTTCAGTTTATGGTTCGAACCATTTTTGTTTGGTCTTGTATTGTGATCGCTACATTGGTCCTGGGGATCTTGACCCTGCTTACCTACCCGTTTGACCGAAAAGGGAGGATAGGCCACCATTGTGCGCGACTCTGGGGAAGGAGCGCCTTGCTTGCTAATGGGGTAAAGGTGAAAGTCGAGGGGCTCGAGCAAATTGAAGGGAAAGGCCCTTTCGTCTTTATGTCGAACCACCAGGGAAGCTACGATATCTTTGCCCTCCTCGGCCATCTTCCTTTTCAATTCAAATGGCTGGTGAAAAAAGAGCTTTTCTCCATCCCTTTCTTCGGGTGGACAATGGCCGCCGCGGGCTATATCAGCATCGACCGCCAGGGGACGCGGGAGACCGTGGAGGCGATGAATCAAGCCGCCCAACGGATCAGGGAGGGGATGTCGGTCGTCATCTTTCCGGAAGGGTCGAGGAGCCCGGACGGTTCGATTCAACCTTTCAAAAAGGGAGGGTTTACCCTGGCCATGAAATCGAAAGTTCCCATCATCCCCATTTCGGTTGCCGGAAGCCGGGAGATCATGGCAAAGGACAGGTTAACAGCCTCCTCCGGAGAGATCCGGATAAAGATTGGGAACCCCATTGAGACAGAGCCTTATTCATTAAAAGACAGACCCGCCTTGATGGAGAGGGTGAGCGAAACGATTTCAAGAAATTTTGACTTGATCACCAAGAGCGGGGGATGATGTGATTGAAGATTCCATCAAAGAAAAGTTGAAACGGGAAATCATCGGGATTGCACTGATCGCCGTCGCCATCTTCCTCTTTCTCAGCCTGATCTCATACGATCCGTCAGATCCATCCCTTTTCTCTTACTCCTCCCAAAAGGGAAAAGAGATCCATAACTGGATGGGGATTGTCGGAGCCTATGTTTCAGGTTTTCTCTTCCAGGGGTTCGGATTTCCTTCCTTTCTCATCTCGTTCGTCCTCGGCTTCTATGCCTTCAGCTTCATCCTTCACTGGGAATGGAAGTATCCGCTGATCAAATTAGGAGGCTGGGCGGTCATCCTCCTGACCACCTCCTCCCTCTTCTCCCTCTTCAGTTTATGGATCAAGCCCCTCCGGATTTACACACAGGACCTCCTGGTGGGAGGATTTATAGGGGAAATTCTATCCAGAAATCTGGTCCGATATTTTAACCTTCCCGGAGCCACGATCCTCTGTGCCGCGCTTTTGATCCTCGGTTTCGTTTTAGGCACAGGGATCTCCTTTATTGCCGTCCTCCGCCGCCTGGGCAGTGGAATGGCCAGACTCGTGGAGAAGTTGAGCACGATGAAGATGGTCAGAAGGGAGCAGACGGAGAGGGCAAAAAAGTTAGGGAAGCGGAAGCAGGAGAAGGCCGAGGTTAAAGGGGAGGTCAATGGGGAAGCAAGAGGGGAACCGAGGGAGGCTCCTCCGGTTGTGGTCGTTGACAGAGCAACGCCCTCGAAGAAACGGGATGAGATCGTCGAACAGGGAGCCTTTGAATTTGCAGAGTCCGGAAAGGAGTTCCAACTCCCGCCCATCTCCCTTCTCGATGTTGAGACAGAGAAGAGACAGAAGATCGACCGGGACAGCCTGGTGATGAACTCCCGCATCCTGGAGAAAAAGCTTCTGGATTATGGGGTTGAGGGGCGGGTCGTGGAGGTGAGACCCGGCCCCGTCATCACGGTCTATGAGTTCGAGCCCGCTCCCGGGGTGAAGGTCAGCCGGATCGTCAATCTCGCTGATGATCTGGCTCTGGCTCTAAGCGCGGTGACCATACGGATCGTCGCCCCCATACCGGGGAAATCGGTGGTTGGCATCGAAGTCCCCAATGCAGTCAGGGAGACGGTCTATCTCAAAGAGATCATCGATTCCGACTCGTTCCGGAATTCGAAATCGAAACTCTCCTTCGGAATCGGCAAAGATATTGCAGGGGAACCCTTTGTCTTCGACCTGGCCAGAATGCCCCATCTTCTGGTGGCCGGATCAACCGGTTCCGGGAAGAGCGTCTCTGTTAATTCAATGATCAGCAGTATCCTCTTCAAGGCCACTCCGGAAGAGGTCCGGTTCCTCATGATCGATCCGAAGATGCTGGAGCTCTCTGATTATGAAGGCATCCCCCATCTCCTCCTCCCTGTCGTCACCAACCCCAAGAAGGCGGCCATTGCCCTCAAGTGGCTGGTTGAAGAGATGGAGCGGAGATATACGGTGCTGGCAGAAAAAGCGGTCAGAAATATTGAGCATTATCATCAGAAGATGGATAAGGACCTGAAAGAGAAAGGAAGGGTCTACAAGCGAAAAGGGGATACCCTGGAGGGAGATGAAAATAAGACAGAAGAAAGGATGGAAAGGATCCCCTATATTGTCGTAGTGATCGATGAGCTGGCTGACCTGATGATGATTTCATCGAAGGAGGTGGAAGAGTCGATCACCCGGCTTGCCCAGATGGCAAGGGCAGTGGGCATCCATCTTATCCTGGCCACCCAGAGACCCTCGGTCGATGTGCTCACCGGCCTCATCAAGGCCAATTTCCCTGCACGGATCTCTTTCCAGGTTACTTCGAAAGTCGATTCGAGGACAATTCTGGACACCATTGGCGCGGAACATCTCCTCGGATCAGGGGATATGCTCTTTCTCCCCCCGGGCAGCTCGAAATTGATACGCATCCATGGCGCCTTTATCTCCAGTGGGGAGACCAAGCGCGTCGTCGAATTTCTGAAAAAGCAGGGGAAACCTTCTTATGAAACCTCGATCCTCATGGAGGTGAAGAAGGAGAAAGGGGCAACGGGGGAAGAGGATGAATATGACGAGAAATATGATGAAGCTCTTGCCTTTGTGGCAGAGACAGGCCTGGCCTCGATCTCCCTCATCCAGAGACGGTTTCGAATCGGTTATAACCGGGCGGCCCGCATCATCGAAAAGATGGAAAAGGAAGGGGTGGTGGGCCCCTCTGACGGGGTTAAGCCAAGGGAGGTCTTGGTTAAAAAGATTGAAGCCTAAGGAGGATGGTGTGAAAAAAAAATCTTTTCTGATCTCCTTTTCTTTTTTTCTATCCGGGCTGTTTTTTTATGGGGCAGCCTCCGGGGCGACGACTCAAGCCGTTTTGACCGAGATCCAGGACCAATATGAAAAGACAAGTGACTTTGAAGCCAATTTTTCCCAGGAATATATCGGCAAGGTGATGCGGCAGTCGCAGAAAGGGGAGGGGAAGGTCTATTTTAAGAAGAAGGGGATGATGCGCTGGGACTATAAAACCCCTAATCAGAAGCTCATCTCGGACGGCCAGACCCTCTGGTTTTACCAGCCCGAGGAAAACCAGGTTCTCGTCTCCCACGCTGAAAAGATGATCAAAGAATTTGGATTTCTGGTCGGGGAGGGGGATCTGAGACGGGATTTCAAGCTTTTGAATATAAATGAGTTCGCTTCCCAGAAGGAAGACCCTATCGTGATGGAAATCACCCCAAAGGAATCCCATTCGGCTGTATCGAAGTTGTCATTGACCGTTGATAAGAAGACCCATTTCGTGATTCAAGTGGATGTTTTTGACGGTCTGGGAAATGTGACGCGGACCCGCTTTACCGATATCAAAACGAATATGAATCTCTCCAGTTCCTTCTTCCAGTTTAAAGTCCCGCCCGGCACAGAGATCATCAGGATGCAGGAATCGTCACCAACAGGCGGAAAGAAACCCAAGTAGTTAGATCAGAATATGGAGTCCTTTAAACTCGCTCTTAAAAAGTTATCTAATCCCCCTTCATCCCCCTTTGTCAAAAGGGGGAAAGAATTTCTCCTCCCTTTGGCAAAGGGAGGTGGGGAGGGATTTTAAAGGATTATTTCAAACCACTAAATTGATACGAATTTTGAAATTGATTCGGATTTCGAAGTTCGAATTTCGGATTTGGTTCTCTTATGCCACTTTTCACGACCCACGCCATTGTAACTCGCACTCTCAATTACGGAGAGTCCGATAAGATCCTCACTTTCTTCACCAGGGATTTCGGAAAACTGAAGGGGATTGCTAAGGGGGCGAGGAGGAGCAAAAAGCGGTTTCAGAATGTCCTTGGCCTCTTCTCCCATCTTCGTCTCATCTTTTTCGATCGGGAAGGAATGGGGCTGGTGAGGGCGGAGAGTGGCGACCTCCTTAACGCTTTTCCGAACATAAGGGAGGACCTGAAAAAGATCTACTACGGGAGCTACTATCTGGAATTGGCGAATGAGATGACAGGAGAGAGGGAGGCGAACCCGGAGGCTTTTGATCTTCTTCTCTCCTTCCTGGTCGATCTTGATGCGGCGGATACGGAAGAAGAGCGATTGAGGATGTTTGAGATACGGATGCTCTCTCTCTTCGGTTACCGTCCCCATCTGATCCGGTGCGGTTTATGCAGACGGGGCTGGGAGGAGATGAGGGAGGCTCCCTCCGTCTTCTTCTCCCTTGAAAAAGGAACGCTGGTTTGTGGCAGGTGTTCAAGGAATGGAGAGAGGCTCATTCCCCTCTCAGTGGGAACAGCCAGGCTCATCGATCAGGTCTCACAGATGGAACTGGCGAAACTCCACAGGCTCAAATTTACTCCTCAAGCCCTGTCGGAAAGCCGGGAGATTCTTCCCAGATTTATCACTCACCAATTGGGAAAAGAGTTGAAGTCGCTCAAAGTGCTAAGGGAAATTAAGAGATGATTTCGAAATTGGTATCACTTTAGCGCTTTGAAAAAAATATCTAATCCCCCTTTGTCATAACCCCCCCCCATCCCCCCCTTATTTTAAGGGGGGAGAAAGGGGGGTTACTCCCCCCTTTGGTCTCCGACCCAGAGCGCCTGCCTGCCGGTAGGCGGTGTCTCTGACCCGGAGGGCAAAGCCTGCCTGCCGCCTGTCTGCGTGCACCGCACAGGCAGGGTAGGCAGGGGAGGTGGGGAGGGATTTTACAAGTTTTTAAAACATCTAAATTGTTACCGAAATTCCAAATTTTGATTTGTTTCGATATTCGGATTTCGGATTTGCGAATTTCTCAGGGGTTGACATCCAAACGTTGAAAGTGATACATCCTACTCCGTTACGAGGATTAAAGGAGAAAGAATGGATTTTCAGGAATTGATCTTCTCTCTGCAGAGGTTCTGGGCGGGTCAGGGATGTGTGATTCAACAGCCCTATGATATCGAAGTGGGGGCAGGGACTTTTAACCCTGCCACCTTTCTCAGGGTCCTGGGTCCTGAACCCTGGAGGGTTGCTTATGTGGAGCCTTCCCGTCGTCCCACCGATGGCCGGTACGGGGAGAATCCCAATCGCCTCCAGCACTATTATCAATATCAGGTCATCATCAAACCCTCTCCCATCGATATTCAGGAGATCTATCTCAAGAGCCTGAGGTCTTTCGGCATCGATCCCATCAGCCATGACATCCGTTTCGTGGAGGACGACTGGGAGTCTCCCACTCTGGGAGCATGGGGATTGGGCTGGGAAGTCTGGCTCGACGGAATGGAGATCACCCAGTTCACCTATTTCCAGCAGGCGGGCGGAATCGAACTCAGCCCCATCCCCGTAGAGATCACCTACGGCATTGAGCGGATCGCCATGTATCTTCAGGCTGTGGATAATGTCTACGACCTCGAATGGACCAGAGGAATCAAATATGGCGATGTCCATCATCGGGGTGAGGTGGAATTTTCAACATACAATTTCGAGGAAGCGGATGTGGAGATGCTCTTTCGCCTCTTTGAGATGTATGAGAAAGAGGCAAAGAGATTGATTGAGAAGGGGATCGTCTTTCCGGCCTACGATTATTGTTTGAAGACCTCTCACACCTTCAACCTTCTTGATGCCCGGGGCGCCATCAGTGTCACCGAAAGGATGGGCTATATCCTGAGGGTGAGGACCCTGGCGGGATTATGCGCAGAAGGGTATCTCAAGCAGAGAGAAGAGATGGGGTTTCCGTTGTTAAAGAAGAGTTCGGAGTTCGGAGTTCGGAGTTCGGAGTAAAAAACGAATATATGCGTTCCCTGCACGGACACGTCATTTTATTTATGAGGAGTGGGTAGCCGCGGGCTTTAGCCTGCGTACTTTTTGAAAGGTGTTCACGGACACGATATTTTAAAGGAGACTTTCTGAGCATGAAAGAACTGCTTTTGGAGATCGGGACAGAGGAGATACCAGCCGGATTTATCCCGAAGGCTTTGTCCGATCTGAAAGAACTTGTGCAGAAAGAGTTTGAGGCCAACCGGATCGATTTTAAGGGAATCCAAACCCTGGGAACACCCAGGCGGATCGTCCTCTATGTCGAATCCGTTTCAGAGAAACAGAGAGATGAAGAGATTAAGAAGATAGGGCCTTCGAAAGCGGCTTCCTTCGATTCCAGTGGCAAGCCCACAAAGGCGGCGATCGGTTTTGCAAAAGGTAAATCGGTTCCCGTTGAATCTCTTGAGGTGATTCAGACAGAGAAGGGGGAATACCTTTGCGCTGTAAAAAAGGAGACTGGAAAAGCCACGATTGAAATTCTTTCTTCCCTGCTTCCCGGCGTCATTCTTTCCATTCCCTTTCAGAAGTCGATGAGATGGGCAGAGGTGTCGATCCGGTTCGCCCGACCCATTCACTGGATCCTCGGCCTCTTCGGGGGAGAGGTCATTCCTTTCGAAATCGGAGATGTCCGGAGTGGAAATATCACGTATGGTCATCGGTTCATGCATCCTGATCCCATTGCAGTGAAGGATTTTAGAACCTATTTACAGAAGTTGGGCGAGGCTTCTGTCATTGTCGATCCAGCCGAAAGGAAGAAAAGAATAGAAAAGGGGATGATCCGGGAAGGGGCCAGGGTTTCCGGGAAGGTCTTAAAGGATGAGGAACTTCTCAACGAGGTCAACTTTCTGGTCGAGTATCCTCTTCCCCTCTGCGGAAGTTTCGACGAAAAATTTCTCCACCTGCCACGGGAGGTCGTCATCCATTCGATGAAGGAGCATCAGAGATACTTTCCTCTGATGGACGATCATGGAAGATTGCTGCCCCATTTCATCTTCATCAGCAATATTGTCCCGAGAGATGAGAAGGTGGTGGTGAAGGGGAATGAGCGTGTGCTCAAGGCGAGGCTTTCCGATGCGGCTTTCTTCTTTAAAGATGATATGAAAATTACCCTCGAAAAAAGGGTGGAACTATTGAAGAAGGTGGTTTTCCAGGCAAAGTTGGGAACGTCTTATGAGAAGGTGATGCGGTTTAAAAACCTGGCCTCCTGGATTGTGGAACGCATCGATCCGAAACTCCTGATGTCAGTGGAGAGGGCGGCCCTTCTGTGCAAGGCCGACCTGGTGACCGGAATGGTTGGGGAGTTTCCAAAACTTCAGGGGATTGTAGGCAGGGAATACGCCCATCTGTCCGGAGAAAAACCAGAGGTTTCCCAGGCGATCTACGAACACTACCTGCCCGGTTTTTCAGGGGACCGACTGCCTTCCGGCCCTGTCGGGGATGTTGTTAGCATCGCTGACAAGATGGATACGATCGTGGGCTGCTTCAGCGTCGGCCTTCTTCCAACCGGGACCACCGACCCATTTGGCCTGAGGCGTCAGGCGCTGGGAATCCTGCGGATCATTCTCGAAAAAGAATATTCCCTCTCCCTTGGCGAGTTGCTCGAAGAAAGCGGGCGTCAGTTGCAGGGAAAGATGGAGCGGCCTTTAAACGAAGTTAAAAATGAGGTTCTGGATTTTTTCCGCATCCGCTACCAGAACTTTCTTCTTGACAAGGGATATCCTTTTGATGTGATTGAGGCTGTCCTGTCAACTTCCTTTGATCAATTGTTGGATGTCCAGCGCCGGATCGACGCATTAAGGGAGGCAAAAGAATGGAAGGACTTCGAATCGATTGTGATCGGCTTTAAGCGGGCGATGAATATCCTGAAAGGAGCGCCTTCAGGGAAGGGAATCGATCCGTCCCTCTTCTCCGAATCTGCCGAGAAGAATCTCTATCAATCGTTTCTTAAGGCCGGGGAAAGGATTGGTCTTCATCTCAGAAAAAGAGATTATCCTTCCGCGCTTCTGGAGATGACCCAAATGAAGAAGCCAATAGACGACTTTTTCGATGGCGTAATGGTCATGGTCGAAGATGAAGCAATCCGGAATAACCGCCTCGCCCTCTTAGATGAAATTGGCCAGCTCTTCCTCAGGTTCGCCGACTTCTCCAAACTCACCTGACCATCCATGCAGGAGATTCAGACCTCCTTGCCTTAAAGGGGTTCCACTCTGTCAAAATCATTACTCTAAGAAATTATTGGGAGATATCAAAAAGGGGAAGAAAATGAGTAATAAATTTAGCGAGACGCCGTGATCGATCTAACCCTATGTCGTCTGATTCGTGATAGTAGGGGAGGCTTTAGCCTCCCCTTTTTATGCCCCATGGTATGTAACATGAATGTCATTCTGATCATTCTGAAATAAGAGAGCAAGAAACAAAAAGGCTGCCTCAATTTGAGAATGGTCCGAGGTTAATTTTTATAGTATTATTTTGATCGCCTTCATGGTATACTGTAAAATATATAACAAACAAAAGTTAATCATAAAATTTTTTTCGACTCAGGGTCGCCCACAGTTTTTTAAACCATTCGTACGATTTTTGAAGTTGAGTGGAGGCGAAATATTAGGGAGAGGAGAACACGAATATGAAACTCTTCAACATCAAGTTGATTCCGTGCAGTTCAGGGAGTGACTTTACCTTAGAATCCAAAAAAAAGATGAGGATCCCTGCCATCTTCGAAGTCACCAAACTCATTTTCATCATTGCCATCGCTGTCTTTTTATTCCTGGAATATTTTTCGCCTTTTTCCCAAAGGCGTCCGGGAATGGACTTCCCGGTGAGCATGAGGGAATTGCTCGTCTCCACAAAACCTACCCGTGACCCCAGCGTTAAAGAAGTTTTACATCTCGCCAATGTGATCCGATTCATCACCGATGCTCAGCTTTCTGAAGGTAAGGTGTTGAGGTATGCCGGATTGATCACCCATGCTTCTCAAAAATATGGAATCAATCCTCTGGAAATCATTGCATTGATCATGGCTGAAAGTAATTTCAAAGAGAACAGCATCAATCAAGAAACCGGTGATTATGGTTTAGGGCAGATCAATTGGGAACATTGGGGAAAAGACTATGGATATACGCCCCAGCAACTCTTGGATCCATCGGTCAACATTTTTTTGACCTGCCATGTCTACAAATTTTTTGAAAAAGATTTTGGCAAATACCATCGGGGGAGCGGCATCCAATGCAGGGCTTACCTTGTCAATGTGAAAAGTATTCTTTCCACTTTGAATGCTTTTTTCGAATTGAACAAAGAGAATATTTCTTAGGGGGCAGTATCTTTCGAGTGGGCTAATAGAGTAAATATTTTGACCGGAGCCTGCAGAACTGTTCCAAGGGCCCCTGCCATTTCTGCACAATGGAGGCGGGGTCCTGGGCATCCTTTATGGCTTCCAAAACCTCACGGGAACCGATCAACCCCAAGGTCTTGTCAAGCTGGAAACTCCGGGGATAGAGCCGGTAAAGTGCGCTGGCGATTTCTATTCCAAGGGCAGGGGAGTCCAGGACTTGTCGATCAAGAAGGACAATCTGGACGCCATAACACAATTGATCTTTAAAACGACTGCTGTTTGGTGTAAATTCTGCCGGCATGAACCGGAGACCCTGAATTTTACGATGATTCAGGTATGACGCAAGTTCTTCTCCATTCATCCAAGGAGCGCCTAATAGTTCAAAAGGTGTCATCGTCCCTCGGCCCACACTCACGTTTGAACCTTCAACCAATGCCACTCCTGGATAAAGGATAGCTTCTATTAAGGTGCGCAAGTTCGGTGATGGGCTTACCCACAGCAAACCGGTTTCATCATACCAGTGGGTGCGCTCGTAACCACGCATCTTGACGACGTGCAATTTGGCGCCAATCTTCTTCTCACCATTAAACATATTAGCCAGCTCGCCAACAGTCATACCATGCCGGATAGGGAGAGGAAAATATCCGGTGAATGATCTCAAGTTACTGTCCAGGAGTGATCCCTGGACAAATGAAGCATTGATCGGATTTGGCCTATCAAGAACATAAAAAGGAATTCCCTTCTTAGCGCACCCCTCCATCGCATAACCCATGGTGGTGATATAAGTGTAGAAACGAGCGCCTGCGTCCTGGATGTCGAAGACAAGAGCGTCCAGACCGATGAGCATCTTTTGTGTCGGTCGCAAAACATCTCCATAAAGACTATATATAGGCAGACCCGTGAAAGGCTCTTTCATCGAGGGGACCTTTCCCTCTGCATTACCGGAAAAGCCATGCTCCGGGCTTAAAATCGATACCAGTTTTACACCTGGAGCTTGATGGAGAAGGTCCACCGTGCGCCTTCCCATTGAATCGATGCCTGAATGGTTGGTGATAAGCCCTATACGCAATCCAGCCAGAGGGCTGAACTTCTCCTCCACTAGAATGTCGATTCCTGTTTGTACCTTTTCACTGTTGCTTTTTCCTGATTCACTATAGCTACTCAGTAAAGGTCGATGAGTCATTGCCATCGTCTCATTGATGAGGGATAAAACCTTCGTTCGTAGGGGTTCGGCATTCCCTTTGCCATTCGGGTGAACCCGATTGGTCAGGATAATGAGGTAGGTATTGGAAGCCGGATCCATCCAGATTCCAGTTCCGGTATAGCCTTTGTGTCCAAAGGAGCGATCAGAGGCAAGAGGGGAATCAATATTCCAACCCAATCCCCTCAGGGGTATTTTGTCGGGAGGGGATTGAGGGACGATCATCTTCTCGACCATGAGAGGGCTAAGAATCTGCAGATTTTTTCCACTCCCCCCATCGAGGAGCATCTGGGCAAAGATTGCAAGATCATCGGCAGTAGAGAAAAGCCCGGCGTGACCGGCTACCCCACCCATACGGTAGGCCGTCGGGTCATGGACTTCTCCCCAGAGCATCTTTCCCCTGGCACCCTGCAGGTACTGGGTGGGGGCGATGCGAGATCGGAGGTTAGAGGAGGGCTTGAAGGCAGTGTCCTTCATTCCCAAAGGCTTAAAAATATGTTCAGTGCAGTAACTGTCAAGAGGCACCCCGGAGATGCGCGAGACAAGCTCACCCAGAATGATAAAATTGATGTCGCTATAGATGAAGTGTGTCCTAAGAGGGCGAACAGCTTTCTCCTCCTCAATCATTCTTAGAGCTGTGCCGTAACTTGACCACCCTGGCTGTGAATCCAAAGCTGCTCGCAGGCCGGAATAGTGCGTGAGGAGATCGCGTACCGTAATTTCTTCTTTCCCGTTTGTTCTGAACTCAGGCCAATATTTGCCCACTGGGTCTTCGAGATTCAATTTCCCTTTCTCCACCAGCTGCATCACTGCAGTGGATGTTGCGATCACTTTAGTCAGGGAGGCAATATCAAAGATGGTGTCTGTTGCCATGAGCATCTTCTTCGGCTCTCGTGAGCCAAGGCCAAAAGCCTGGCGGTAAACAACCTTCCCCTGGTTCCCGATGAGAATAACCGCTCCTGGAATATTACCCGCTTGGATTGCTTTGTTCGCCAACTCTGAGATAGACGTCATTTGCTCTCTACGAAACCCCTGAGAGGATGCTGAGGCGGCCATCATAACAGAGAGCATCAATGGAAGGAGAATCTTACAGGGCTTCACCGTCGTCTGCCCCTTTCATGCCATTATCTTTGAATTCTAGATGAATGAATCGAACGAATCTCAGCTCAACGGTTTTTCTTTTTTCAGACCTACCGAGGAATAGAGGAATAATTGTTCCTTGGATTCCAGAGCATCCAACCATGAGAACCAAATCCTTCAGCGGCCTTGACCTCACCCAATATCTCTTTATCATTGAAATATCTTCTGTCAAAGGCATAATCTCTGAATGCCTGTAGCCATGGTCTGAAACGATAGGATGGGAGACCGGTCCGTTCTTGGGCTCGTTTAAGGGAAAGATAGATGATTTCATAAGCGTTTGCAACTGGATTTCTGTAACCTGGTATGCCGTATTGAAATCCAGATGGGTAAAGCATGGGGCAGATATAGTCAAGATGAGGGGCAAGGTCTTCGAGCCTTTGTCCAATATCGGTATCATTGCGATTCCAGCAGACATAACCAAAGATGTCCGCAGAAAGATAGACATTATGTGGGATGAGCCTCCTTCTCGCCTCCATAAGAAATCCGGTAATGGCTTTTACTCGGTTCTCCTCCGTATTAGGCGTTGAAAATCGAAGGCCCAAGGCATCAGGAAACCGGATATAATCGAACTGTATCTCATCAAATCCATATTTTGCTGCTTCGATGGCAATATTGATATTATAATCCCATACCTCTTTATTAAATGGATCCACCCAAGACAGGTTTTCTCTATCGCGCCATATCTCACCATTCTGTGTTTTCACCGCCCAATCAGGCCGCGCCAAGGCCAGGGGATTATCTTTAAATACAACGATCCGGGCAATGGTATAGATCCCCTTTTCCTTCAGAGATCCCATGAGATCGGCCATCTCTCTTACGGTGGTAATTCGCTGGGCGCCCACTTCAGCGGCGAGGGGGATGGAGCTCTTGTATGGGATCATGCCTTTATCTCCCTTTACATCAATCACCAAGGTATTAAGCTCGGTCTCCTGGATAAGGTTGATTGCGGACCCTCGCAAACCTCTATCCCCTATTCCATAAAAGGAGAGATAAAGACCTTTCGGCGTAAAGGGGATGAGTTTTATCACATGAGATAGGCTATTTAAAGGGGCGCGGATGATCTGCTCATCTCTCCTGTATCCAGGCGCTCTCACCGCTAATTTATTCAGCTCGGTATTCACTGTGAAGCTTCCATTTTCACCCGTCAAGACTCCGTATTGGTTTACGGTGATAAAGGCCCCTGTTACCGGTTTCTTCGTAAAAAAATCAACCACTTTCCCAGCCGTATAGGCCATGGTGTGGACTGGAATCAATAGGAAGAGAATAACAAACAATCCAATGCATGCCCTGTGTCTTTTTTTGATAAGCATATTTCTACCCCCTTGGTGAGTCTGACAGAATTATCACAAACGCCTTGCCGGTTTCTCCGTTCGTCATCAGGTAACGGGGAAGGGCCCTAACGTTATGAGAAGAGGTTGCCGGATTCCGCTCCATAGTGAAAGTGGCCATATATCCTGCCTTTCCCGCCTTGTGGATGAGGTCGTCATCATAAATACCAAAGGGCCACGCCAGCATATCCACTCTGTCCTTCAGCTCCGCCTCCAGCTTCTCCTTCGATTTTTTTAATTGCATGCCTACAAAACTTTCGTATTCAGCCGGTTTTAACTTCGTTTTCTCTTTCTTGAAGTTAGGATGCCAGAAGGTATGAGACTGGAAGTCAAAAAGGCCAGTTTCTTTCATTTCTCTGAGCTGGCCCCATGTCATGGCGTAGGATGCGTTCGATATGGCAGAAGGGTAGATAAACATGGTAACTGGAATGTGATATTTTTTGATGAGAGGGAACATGTCTGTGTGGACGGATTTGTGACCATCATCAACCGTGATCACGACGGACTTAGGATGAGGAGGCGGTCTTTTTCCGAGATAATAGTCTATAAGCTCTCTGACGGGTATCACCCTGTATCCGTTGGTCATGAGATATTTTAAATGAGCCTCGAAAGTATGTGTTGTCACAGTCATGCTGTCGGTGGCTGCAGGCCCAAAGCGATGATAAAGAAGAATGGGAACATGGGGTGATCCCCCGGCGGATAAGAACCCTGCCGGAAAAAAAGTGAATAATAAAGTCGTAAATAAAATTGTTATTAGAACCTTAACCATCTCATTTAAGTCCCAATGATGGTGAAATTAAAATTACTCCCACCTTAATTTAAAACGTTATCTATTTATCCTCTTCTTGGTTTTTTTCCCTTTCAGGTACAACCTCAAAGCTTCATCTATCATTTCCTTTATCTTCTTTCTTTCCCAATATGCAGATGCTTTGAGTTTTTCTAAATAATCCTTCCTCAGGATAAAGGTGGCCCTTGTCCATC
>Ga0154725_1141_pt1 | contig 37746 bp, 33 predicted proteins | sample Rifle2008BG16ft_FD_105733 | JGI IMG/M metagenome (GOLD analysis project Ga0154725, IMG submission 105733) | Deltaproteobacteria bacterium RBG_16_49_23 | reverse complement strand
TCCTTCGTTGATCGCAGAGAGGTATTGTTCAAGGGAACGATGGTTCCACCAGCGTTGATTAGACTGGAAGGAATGAGCCGAGGGACCGAGACCGAGATAAGGGGAGTGGTTCCAGTATTTTTGATTGTGCCGAGAGGTATGCTCTTTTCCTCTTGCAAAGTTCGATACCTCATAATGGATATATCCCGCATCTTCGAGAAATCCGGACGTCTTCATAAAGAATTCGTACTGCAATTCGTCCCCGGGAATTGAAAATTCTCCTGCCTGGCACCTGACCCCTAAAGGCGTTTTCCCCTCGAGTGTTAATTGATAACAGGAGAGATGTTCCGGTGAAAAAGCAACACCCTGTTTCAAAGTATTGAGCCACACCCCAATCCCCTGCCCCGGGACACCGTAAATCAAATCGAGTCCTATATTTTTGAATCCTGCTTTTCTCGAGGCCTCAATGGCTGAAATGGCCTCCTTAACAGAATGCCTTCTTCCCAGAAAGTCTAATACTTTTTCATCAAAAGACTGGACTCCGATGTTAATCCGGTTGATTCCAATCTTAAATATCGATTCCAAAAAAGACCGATTGAGATCAGCCGGGTTGGTCTCAATCGTTATCTCCGGGGTTTCTATCAGATTGAAGTTTGTCCTCACTCTCGTCAGGATTTTTTCTAACTGCTCGGGATTGAGAAGAGAAGGCGTCCCGCCTCCGATGTAGACTGTGTCGATGGGATTGAATTGGTGACAATACATCTCCATCTCTTTGAAGAGGGCATCCAGAAAATCAGAAACAGCAGAGATGGACGTTGTTGAATAGAAATCGCAATAAAAACATTTGCTCACACAAAAGGGAATGTGAATGTAGAGGCCAGGATTTTTTACAGAGTTTATTGAGTTCATTGTGTTTCTTGGGTTACTTGGGTCGAATGGTTCAAACTCAGAAGCTATCAGTCCTAAAGAGCTGAGTTACAAAATTCTTATACCGTGCTCTATGCGCTATGCCCTTTGCCCTATGCGTTTAACTGTCGGTGTCCGATTTCAAAACAGCCAAAAAAGCGCTCTGGGGGATGGAGACCGAACCGATCGTCTTCATCCTCTTTTTGCCTTTCTTCTGCTTCTCCAGAAGTTTTCGCTTACGGGTAATATCGCCTCCGTAACACTTTGCGGTCACATCCTTACGGAAGGGAGAGATCGTTGTGCGGGCGATGATCTCTCCTCCGATCGCCCCCTGAATCGCTATCTTGAACATCTGCCGGGGAATTTCTTCCTTCAATCTTTCGCAGGCCCGCAGGGCGCGGGGACGGGCCTGATCGCGATGGGCAATTTGCGACAGGGCATCCACCTTCTCGCCGTTGACCAGGATGTCCACCAGGACCAGAGGACCTTCTCTGTAGTCAAGGACCTCGTAATCAAAGGACCCATATCCCTGGGTAATCGATTTGAAACGATCATAAAAATCATAAATCACCTCGGCCAGGGGCATCTCATAAGTCAAATCAACCCGCCCCGGACCCAGAAAATTGAGCTTTGAGTTTTCGCCTCGCTTCTCCATGCAGAGTTTGATCACTGCGCCCAGATATCTTTCCGGCATGAGCAGCATGGCACGAATATAGGGTTCTTCCCCCTTTTCTATGGAGATGGGGTCCGGGTAGTGAGCCGGATTATCAACGTATACGACGCTCTCGTCCTTCAAGGTGAACCGGTAACGAACGCTCGGAACGGAAAGAATGATTGAAAGATCATATTCCCGCTCCACCCTTTCCTGAACGATCTCAAGGTGAAGAAGACCAAGAAATCCGCATCGGAAGCCCTGTCCCAGGGCCACCGATGAATCTTTCTGATAGACGAAGGCCGCATCATTCAACGTATATTTTTCAAGGGCAACCGCCAGGTCTTCATAGTCTTCCGGTGCAATGGGATAGATGGAAGAGAAGACCACGGGCTTGAATTCCTTAAAGCCGGGGAGGGGTTTGTCGCAGGGCCGGTCGTCGAGCGTAATCGTATCGCCAATGTGGACATCCGAAACCGTCTTGACTCCTGCAAAAATGTAACCCACTTCGCCCGCCGAGATCTTTTCCCGTTTTTCCCTGGAGAGGAGAAATCGCCCCACCTCCTCTACCCTGTAAGTCGCCTGTTTCGACATCAGGCGGATAATATCTCCATTCTTTACGGTCCCATCAAAGACCCGGCAGTGGATCACGGTTCCGCGAAAAGGATCATACTGGGCATCGAAGATCAGGGCAGCCAACGGTCCTTCTGGATTCCCTTTGGGAGGAGGAATTCTCTTCACAATGGCCTCCAGGATCTCTTCGATCCCTATTCCCTCTTTGGCTGAACATTTAAGAGAACCAAAAGGGTCGAGTCCCAATTCCGAGTCGATCTGCTCAATGACCCGGTCGACATCTGCTGTGGGAAGATCGATCTTATTGATGACCGGGATGATTTCCAGGTTATTTTCCATGGCCAGATAGAGATTGGCAATCGTCTGGGCCTGCACACCCTGGGCCGCATCGACCAAAAGGAGGACGCCTTCGCAAGAGGCCAGGGCACGGGAAACTTCATAGGAGAAATCGACATGACCCGGCGTGTCGATCAAATTGAGGACATACTCCTCTCCATCTCTGGCATGATAGGGAAGGGCAATGGCCTGACTCTTGATCGTGATTCCCCGCTCACGCTCGATGTCCATATTGTCCAGGATCTGATCTTTGAAGTTTCGATCATCGACCATTCCCGTGATCTGAATGAGGCGGTCGGCAAGGGTCGATTTTCCATGATCAATATGTGCGATGATGCTGAAATTCCGTATGTTTTTCATAAAATGGAGCTCGAGCAGGTATTTATTGAGCCTTGAATGCCCGGGAGAGGTTGATGAATTCAAAGGGGTGGATTTCGATTCCGTGAACATTTCGTCGTTTTCCCAAGATTTGGTCTTCATAGAAAAGAGTGATGTTAGGGACTTCATCGTAGATGGTCTTTTGGATTTCGTATAGAATCTGAAACCGCTGTTTTGGATCGACGATCCCCTCCTGCTCTGCGATCAACCTGTCCACCCTTGGATTCGAGTACTGGGAATAGTTCATCTTTCCGCCCGTTTTGATCCCATGATTTAGCGTGAAATTGAGATCGGCGGTGGGGCTTCCTTTGCCCATGATAAACATGGGGATATCGGTTCCCTTTTCAAGAAGACGGATGTAGGTTGCCCAGTCCGGAGTCTCAATCTGAACAACAATTCCCGCTTCCTTGAGTTGAGCCTGTATTGCCCGGGCTACCTCCTCATCCATAAAATAGCGGCCCTTCGGTGTATAGAAGGTTGTGCTGAAACCATTTGCATATCCTGCCTCTGCCAGAAGTTTTTTTGCCAGGGCAGGATCGTAAGGGTAGGGTCTCAGCCCTTGATGAGCTCCCGGAACGAAGGGTGATTCATGACCTCCGCCAATGCCTCCTTTACCTTTTAGAACATTTTTCAAAATGGTTTCGGTGTCGATGATATGGCTAACCGCCTTCCGAACCCGGAGGTCGTCGAAGGGTTTCATCTTATTATTAAAGCCGAGATAGATGGTTCGAAACCCCTTCTCATGAATGATACGAACCTCTTTCGATTGATTGAGCCAGCTGATGAGAGCGATGGGAACCGGTGAGATTACATCCACTTCCCCTTTCAATAACAATTTTGCACGAACAGAGTCATCCGGAATGACTCTGAAAATCAATTTGTCATGATGGGGCTTTTTCTCCCAATATTGATCATTTCGAGAGAGGACGACTCTTTCGCCAGAGGGCCAGCTTTCCAATTTAAATGGACCGGTCCCTGCCGGAGCAATACTATACTCCCTTCCCCATTTTTTAGCCGCCTTCGGACTGAGGATGGCCAGATTGTAAGCGGTGAGTTGATTTAGAAAAGGAGCGAAGGGCTTAAGCATGACGAAGTCGATGGTATAAGGATCGACCACCTTGATCTCCTTCACCATACTGAGCGCATCTCTCCTGGGGGAACCATTCGAAAAGTCTAATAACCGGTCAAACGTATATTTGACCGCTCCCGCATTGAATGCTGTCCCATCATGAAAAGAGATTCCTTTCCTGAGACGGAACGTCCAGATGAACCCGTTTTCTGAAACCGTCCAGGATTCGGCCAGCGATGGGATCAGGTTCATATCGACATCGTATCTCACCAGGGTTTCGTGGATGTGCATGATCACGTTTGCAGTGTGAGCATGGGTGGCAAACTGAGGATCGAGAGTGACGATCTCTGTCCCGCCCGCAAAAGTCAATGACCGCAACTCCTTTCCTCTCTTCTCCTGGGCCTCTGAAAGGGAGCCAATAAAAAACCAGGCCAAAAGGAGAACGAAAAGAAAGAATCCTTTCCTCATCATGATTTCACCGTATATATACTATTATAGAATAAACCGACTCATTTCTTCCAGCTAGTGAAGTGTCTCTAACACTTCCTTAGAGACCCCGTTCGCCCTAAGTCCCGCGAAACGCGGGATCGAAGGGTGAACTATATCGAGGGGTTCCGTTCATGGTTCGATCCCGCGCTTCGCGGGACTCACCACGAACGGATTGTAAAGCGATTATTGAGACACAACACTAGGAGGGCATGTGAAAGAGGTTTTTAAGATTCTTGAGAATATTTGTCAAGACAGGCTTCTACGCATAGAACCTTGAAGGATTTGGTTTCAACGACTCTATTTCTGCATCACCCCCAGGAAACCGCTCTCCATGGGGATCCTGTTCAATCTTTCTAACAGCAGCACCCTTCGTATTTGCACAGTTCATCTTCCAGATCGCAATATTCCTCTCGAATGGAAGAGAGCACCTTATTGTAAAAATCAGGCGAGAATTCTTTCATCCCATGGACAACCCGGCCATGTTCCAGGGTCTTTTCAAAGAGTTCTGCTTCTGTCTCGGCGCAGGCCGTAAACATGCATTCATACCCAATATCCTTGCAGCTCACTGCCTTTCCCATAAAAACACCCCCTTCCTCATTTTAAATATAAGTATCTTTATTGAGGATTCAAGCCTTTCTTCTTGTCCGAGGGAAAAGAGATGATTAAATTTAAAATAAAAAGGTGTTATTTTTTCTGAATTCCCGGAGGATATAACGATGGAGAAGTTTTTGAGGTGCAAGGATTTGGGTCTTGATTGTAATTTTGAGGCATGCGGGGATACGGCCGAGGAGGTTTTAAGGATGGCTGCCGATCATGCTCAAGCCGTGCATGGTTTAAAAAGCGTTCCAGGAAAAGGCCGGAAACGGGCCTGGGAAGCCATCCAGGATGCATTTTGCATCCCGAAGGGAGGCTATCCTCCGGACGAGGGGATCTTTTACCCCGTTAGAAATAATGCCCCACTGCTCCCTCCGGGCCAGAGGCCCTCCCTCCGGGGCGGAGCCTGGGCCGGCGGCTGCAGCGGAGTAACGTTCTATAATAATTCCGGCGGGGTTTAATGCTCCGCTGGAATTTCTAACGGGGTTTTACTGTTTTATGTCTCGCTTCCCATGATCGGGCTGTTTCGCAAGTCCGCAAAGAAAAAAGGGGCGTGGTTAGAAGTAAAGACAGGGGGATCTCTTCTCACAATTGACGCAATGGCAGGGTGTCTCTTGAATTCCTTGTCCAGGAATTGCCTGATCAATGGCCTGCCCCATCCTTTCGGGTGATTAAAGCTTGTATAGAGAGAGAGGTCTCCTTCATAAAATTGTTTAGTCTCCATCTCTTGGGCTTCGGGCCCGTAGATCGGCATATTGAAGATGGCGAGATTCAAGAAACCAATGCAATCATAATGCTTTGCCACAAACTCAAGCGTCCTTCGTGCTTCGATCAGGCCCTCAGGCGGAGTCCCAAAGAGAAGATAGACATAGGCGGCAATTCCCGCCTTTTTCAAATTCCTTAGAACGGATGAAACCTCTTCAAGATGGATCCCCTTTTGCAGATTGTCGAGAACCGTCTGGTCTCCCGATTCCAGACCAAGTTTTAACATCACACATCCTGATCGCTTCAAGGCCAAACAGAAATCGAGGTCTGTAAGATGGCGAGTGATCCTGACAAAGCCATACCAAGGCACACCAGGAGGATGTTCGCAGATTGCCTTCAGCAATGACGGACTGATCGCATTGTCCAGAAAATGGATCAGAACCGGCTGGTGTCTTTCAACCAGCCCATGAAGATCGCTGATTACCTCCTCAACAGGAATAACAAGATAAGGATTTCCCTCGGCCCTTTCCGGACAGAAGGAGCACCTGTTCCAGTAACACCCGCTTGAAGCGCTGTAGGGAAGAATTGGCCCGGGAGCAAAGTAATCTTTGAGAGGGAAAGAATCATAACTTGGCCTGTAATGATCATTCCCAAACCCCCTCTCACTGCATCCGTTTAAGCCCTTTACCCCGTTAGAAATAATGTCCCACTGCCCAGCGGGGGGGTCACATTTTAGAATAATTCCAGGAGGGTTTAATGCCCCGCCGGAATTTCTAACGGGGTGAACCCCCATGAGTAAAAGCAAAGGAACTTCCCCTGGTCCTGCCACAAGATGATCCACCAGACCCTCAAATGGATTTTGCCAATGAGGCCTTCTCATCCATGAAGTCACGAGTCCTCCCCCCAAAATCAATTGTATCCCTGGCCACTCCCGTTTAAGGAAACCGATCATTGCGAACGTGCACAGGGCCTGGCTCAGGTAGTTGAGCGAAAAACCGATCAAGGGAGGTTGTTCATTTCTCAAAAGCCCGGTGAGCCGTTTTCTAAAATAGGGATAGAAAGGATTCTCTTCTGGATGTTCGGCGGATTTGATGAGATCTCCACTCCTTGCTGGAGAGAGTTCTTCGTGTTGATAATTCGCCAAACTTATGCGTACACGACTGGAATGTGATGTCATCTCAAGAAGCCGGTTCAGATCTTTGATGGCCCGGCGATAACGGTCCTCATTCCTATAAGCGTCCCAACTCTTCAACGAGTCGAGATGTCCGTGAAGATGACGAAGCGCCCGTGAGGTCCATGTATCCGGTGACCCGGGTGAAGACTTCAGAAGGTGGAGGAGACCTTCTAAGTTCGCGTCCAGGACCGTGTTTCTTATGCCATGGTAATCCATGGCGCCGCAGAGTCTGGCGATACCCGCAGGAGGCTCACATAATTTGGCAACAGGAGGATGGATGAGGATCATGTCAATTTCATAATTTGTAAAACGTTATCAATTTAGTTGTTTGAAATCACACTCTAAAATCCCTCCCCACCTCCCTTTGCCAAAGGGAGGAGAAATATTTCCCCCTTTTGACAAAGGGGGATGGAGGGGGATTAGACGGTCTTTTCAAAGCGCTAAAGTGTTACGTAAAAGGTTATTTTTTACTCAAGCAGACTCCGGATCACCTCCATGTTCTTCAGATCTTCGACCGTATCTTTTCTCGGGGTCTCCATGATGCCCGAAAGGTGTTTTAACAGGGGATGATTGATCAAATACCGGAATCCTTCCCGTCCGATACAGCCCTCTCCGATATGCCAGTGCCGGTCCTTCCTCGATCCCAAAGGGGTCTTTGAGTCATTGAGATGGAGCAGATGGAGCCGTTTTAAGCCAATCGTTTGATCAAAAGAGTCGATCGTCTTCTCAATCCCATCTTTATTCGAAAAATCATATCCCGCCTCAAAAGCATGGGCGATGTCGAGGCAGATTCCAATTCTTTCTCTCGCCTCAACCCGTTCAATGATTTTTTTGATTTGACCGAATTCATAACCAATCTCCGTCCCCTGTCCGGCCGTGTTTTCCAGAAGCAGGAGGATTGAATTTCTAACCCGGTCAAAGGCCTGGTTCATCGCCCAGGCGACGGCCTCAATGGCTTCCTCCTCGGAGGATTCCATCCGGTGGCCGATATGGATGATCAGATAGGGAGCCCCTAACTGTTCCGCCCTCTGGAGATCGATTACGATCGAATCGATCGAACGGCTGTAAAATGGTGAATTCCTGAAGGCGATATTGGGAAGATAGGGAAGGTGAAGAAAGATCGGATAGAGGTGAGACGACCGGATCGATTCGCGGAAGGCTTCTGTCTCCTGATGGTCGAGAGAATCCACTTTCCATCCCCTCGGATTCCTGGAGAAGAACTGAATCGTTTCACAGCCCCGGATCTTCGCCTTCTCAACGACCTTTGAAAATCCTCCAGAAATGGAGATATGAAATCCAAATCGCAATCCGGATCCTCCTGTCAGTCCGTTTTCTTGTTCTGTATTTCATTTTTGATATGAGCGGAGGAAATGCGGTGTTTTCTCAAAAGGGCGCAGAAATTGGGCCGTTGCATGCCCACCCTTTCGGCCGCACGGGTGATGTTACCGTTTGATGCCCGGAGGGCATTGATGAGAAAGGCCTTTTGAATCTGTCCGAAGGTCTCTTCAAGGAGGCGCTTCTTCGCGGCATTGAGTTCTTGCAGGGTCCCGGGGATCGAATGACTCTTCCAGGATCGTTTCGTCTGAAGCTGCTCGAGCAAATGGAGCAGGTCGAGCTTGGTATCGTCCGCCATGATGATCAGACGTTCCACCACATTCTTCAGCTGCCGGACATTGCCAGGCCAATCGTAATGGATCAGACTCTCCAGCGCTTCATCGGAGAACCCTTCTATTCGTTTCCCCGTTTTCCTGCAAAAGTGTCTGAGAAAGTGGTAGGCAAGCCTGGGGATATCCTCCTTCCTCTCCCGAAGGGGCGGAAGGTAGATGGGAAAGACATTCAAACGGTAAAAGAGGTCCTCCCTGAACTGTCCCTCTTCAACCATCGCCTTCAGATCCCTGTTCGTGGCCGCAATGATCCGGACATCGGTCTTTTGAATATGGCTCGCTCCCACGGGTTTGTATTCGCCGCTCTCCAGAACCCGCAGGAGCTTTCCCTGGATCTCAAGACTCAGATTGGTCACATCATCCATAAAGAGGGTCCCGCCATGGGCCACACCGAATATGCCTTCTTTATCCCGAACCGCACCAGTGAAGGCTCCCCTGATATGGCCGAAAAGTTCGCTTTCGAGAAGACTGGGAGAAAGGGTGCTGCAATCGACGGCGATGAATTGACAGTGAGCTCTCTGGCTGCGGGCATGAAGGGCTCCAGCAAAGAGTTCTTTGCCCGTTCCGCTTTCTCCATACAGAAACACTGTGCTGTCAGTCGGAGCGACCTTCTCGATCTGTTCGAAGATGGAAAGGATTTTAGGGCTCTCTCCGATAATATTTTCGAAGCTGAACCGGTTGAAGAGCTCCTTCCGGAGAAAAAGATTCTCTTCCACCAGCCGTTTTTTTTCAATGGCCCTCTGTACCGCCAGAATCAGTTCTTCATCGGTAAAAGGTTTGGACAGGTAGTCAAAGGCCCCCAATTTCATCGCTTCCACAGCGTTTTGAACGGTGGAATAACCCGTCATGACGATCACAAGAAGGTCCTGTTTCGTTTTGTGGATGGTTCTAAGGATCTCCATGCCTTCGATGTCGGGCAATTTCATGTCGAGCAGGACCAGATCATAGGTCCCTTCCTCGATCAGACTCATCCCTTCCCTGCCCGTCATGCAGATCTCGACAATATGGTTTTCATCCGAGAGCGCCAGGCGGCATCCTTTGCAGACCACGGGTTCGTCATCAATCACCATAATCCTTACAGGTTTCATGCCTACCTTCTTGTTTCACCTTGATGGACATCTGGGGGGATAGGAAGCTCTACGATAAAACGGGATCCCTGTTTGGGTTGGCTAAAGGCATAAACATGTCCCCCGTGTTTTTGAACGATTCCATAGGTGACAGCCAGGCCGAGGCCGGTTCCCTTTCCCTTCGTGGAGAAGAAAGGTTCAAATATCTTGGACATGTTCTCCGGAGGAATCCCGCATCCTGTGTCAGAGACATCGATGGCAACATTCTTTCGATCAGGGCTGACATAACTCCGAATGGTAACCGTTCCCTTTTCTTCGATTGCCTGTATGGCGTTGAGCAACAGGTTGACAAAGATTTGCTCGATCTGGTTCTCATCGATAAGGATCTCCGGCAATTGCTTCGACAGGTCCACCTCCACCCGAATATGCTGGAGCCGGAACTCATTTTCGAGAAGATGAATGGCTCTCACAATCACATTGTTTACATTTGTCAGAACCGCTTTGGGCTCGCTTGGCCGTGAGAATTCCAGGAGCTCCTGGATGATCGCCTTACACCGCAGGGTCTCCTGGATGATGATTTCAAGCCCTTCTCTGAAGGGTCCCTCCTCCGGAGCCTTTTTGAGCAGGTTTGAGCTAAAGAGCAGGACGCCGGCGAGGGGATTATTGATCTCATGGGCAATTCCAGCGGCCATCCTGCCCAGGGCTGATAATTTTTCTGTCTGAAGGGCCAACTGGTCGTATCGGGATTCCTGCATCTCTAAGAGTTGAGCCTTCTGGATGACGGCGGCCCCCCGTTCTGCAATGAGGATGAGGTAATGGAGTTCTTCTTCGGAAAATTCCCTCGGTTCGTCGAAATAGATTCGAAGGATACCCAGGACATCCTCCTTATAGGTGATGGGCGCATCAACCATCATCCTGATTCCTTCTGCCCATGCCTCATTGGGGTATTGAACACAGGGATCATTCAAGATGTCATGGATGACAAGAACTCTGTTCTGCCGGCAGAGATCCATTACGACATCCTTACGGAAGGCCGGACCCTTTGAAAGGTACTGATCACTCAGACCAAAGGCGGCTCCCAGATCGAGATGACTTGTCTTAGAGTTTAAAATCCGGATGAGAGCGCCTTTGGCATTCAACATCTCGGCAGATTTCATGATAAGGATCTCCAGTACATCCTTGACATGGGTGCCGGAATGAAGCGATGTGCTGATATCCCGAAGAATATTATAAAGCGTTTCGAACTCTATCCGATGATCCATCAACGCCCCCATGTATATTCCATTATACGCCCGTAAATATTTAATGCAACATATAAATTTTGGATTTAACATTTTTTAGATATATAAACTTCTATACGATTTAACACCCAGGACTCCTATTCCCGAATAAGGCTATTTATCCCAACCCATTAAATTTATTGGCCAATCATCCCTATGCTCTCTCTGACTGGGATTGGCATCTCTCTTGCTAAGTTTAGTGTGAAAACAAAGGAAAGGAGGAAGAGATCATGAACACAATCCAGGAAACCATAAGAAGTGAGCCTGCCTACCGGCCCCATGTCCTTCTGATGGAAGATGAGATGAATGTGGCCAAAGGACTTGAGATGGTGATGCGTGAAGAAGGATACGAGGTGGATATGGCCGACACAGGACAGGGAGCCCTGGATAAGTTCAGGGCGAGCGAGTTTGACCTTTTGGTGGCTGACCTTCGGTTGCCCGACATGGATGGCATGGATGTCGTTCAGCATGTACGTGAGAAGCGACCCAGAACAAATGTGGTCATCATCACAGGGTATCCTTCGGTTTCTTCGGCAGTCCAGGCCGTCAGGATGGGGGTCTCGGACTACCTGCGCAAACCCTTTACAGAAGATGAATTTAAGACGGCTGTAAAGAGCGCGCTGAAAGAGAAAGAGAAGGAGTCCATGGAAGAGCTCATTGTCGAGACTCAGAAGGAACGACTGATCCAGAAGGAAGAGGTCACCCGGGTTCTGGAGAGGGCTTATCAGAATGGAGAGTTCTGGCGTGAGTTAATGGAAGACGGTTCTGAGGCTCTGAAGGATTATCGTCTCTCCCTTAAAGCCAAGGCCGCCATTCTATCCGGAGATCTGGAATGGATCCGGAAGAATGTCGGGGAACTGACCGAAGAACAGCTCATGTTCATCTACAAGCGTCTGGAGCGTGAAGCCTGGTAACCGGCCTCCGTCTTTCCGGGCAAAGGGTTCTGGAGATCCAGCATGAGAAAGGAAGAGCCATATGGAACAGGCGATCTATCAGGAGCTCCCTGCTGAGAGAATGGAGGAAATAGAAGGTCTCTTTGCTGAGATACGGAAGGAATTTAAAGGAAGGGCTGATGAACTTATTCCCATGCTTCAGAGGGTACAGAGGAGGCTCGGTTTTTTGCCCGAGCAGGCTCTTCTTGAAATCGCCCGTCTTACAGGACTGTCAGCCGCAAGGGTTTTCGGAACTGCTACATTCTATGCTCAGTTCCGGTTTCAACCCGTTGGGAAAAACATCATTCGGGTCTGTCGCGGAACCGCCTGCCATGTAAAGGGTTCAAATCGAATTCTGGAGACGATTGAGGAGCATCTTCAGGTAAGTCCAGGACAGATAACGCCGGATGGCCTTTTTACGATTGAGACCGTCGCCTGCTTTGGCTCCTGTGCCTTAGCGCCGATCATGGTCGTTAATGATTCAGTATATGGAAGCCTGAATCGATCCAGGGCATTGAAGCTCCTCGATGAGATTCGAGCCAGAGAAGAAGGGAGCTCTGAGAAAACTCCTTTTCGCTCTCTTAATTAGAGATATCTGGGCTTTTTCAGAGATCTCAAGAAGGACTCCTCAGGTAATCCGAAAAGGGGGAGATTGAGGTGGACCATGGATTTTACATTGATAAAGGAACGGGCCGAAAAAAACTGGAAGGCGCTCGAGAACCTCCGGCAACCCCTCATCCAGATCGGGATGGGGACCTGCGGTAAAGCCGCAGGGGCGGATGAGGTTTATGCGGCGGCCAAACAGACGCTCAAACAGATGAACCTTCTGGGCCGCATCCTGCAGGTGGGATGTATCGGCACGTGCTACCTGGAACCGATCATGGCCGTCCGAAAGCCCGGAGGACCTTTCATCTATTACGGAAACCTCACACCCAAAAGGACGGAGGAAATCCTTCTATCCTACCTTAGAGATGGCGATCCAAAACCTGAGTGGGCCGTCTGTTTCACGGGGGAAGGCCCCATGGACAGTATTCCGCGTTTTGAGGAGCTGCCTATGATCAAACCGCAGGTGCGGATTGCGCTGCGGAATTGCGGCCTCATCGATCCGGAGAATATCGAACATTATATTGCCCGGGGCGGATACAGCGGGCTGATGAGGGCTCTCCAGATGAATCCCGGAGAGGTGATTCAGGAAATCAAAGACTCCGGCCTGCGGGGACGGGGAGGAGCGGGATTTCCAACCGGAATGAAGTGGGAGTTCGCAAGCAAGGCGCCGGGGCAGACCAAGTATATCATCTGCAATGCTGATGAAGGAGACCCGGGCGCCTTTATGGACCGCTCACTGCTTGAAGGGGACCCCCATTCGGTTCTAGAAGGGATGCTGATCGGTGCCTATGCAATCGGATGCAATGAGGGCTACATCTATATCCGTGCGGAATATCCGCTGGCCATTAAACGATTGGAGACAGCCCTGCAGCAGATGAGGGAGTACGGTCTTTTAGGCCGGAATATCCTGGGAAGCCGGTTCGGTTTTGAGATTCATATCAAGGAAGGGGCAGGCGCATTCGTCTGCGGCGAGGAGACAGCGCTGATGGCTTCCATTGCAGGCGGCAGGGGCATGCCACAGTCAAGACCCCCTTTTCCGGCGAGCAAGGGCCTCTGGGGAAATCCGACCAACATCAATAATGTGGAGACACTTGGCAATGTCTCCGCGATCCTGGCGCAGGGCGGCAAGTGGTTTGCAGGCTTCGGGACGGAGAAGAGCAAGGGAACGAAGACCTTCGCGCTTGCCGGGAAAGTGGAACGGACCGGTCTCATCGAGGTTCCCATGGGAATCCGCCTGAAAGAGATCATCCATGAGATTGGCGGAGGAGTGGCTAAAGGGAAAAAAGTTAAGGCGGTTCAGACCGGAGGGCCATCCGGAGGATGCATCCCTGCCGACCTTTTTGACCTTCCGGTTGATTACGAATCACTGACAGCAGCAGGCTCCATCATGGGTTCTGGGGGGATGGTGGTGATGGACGAGGAGACTTGTATGGTCGATATTCCCAGGTATTTTCTCTCCTTCACTGCCGAGGAATCCTGTGGCAAATGCATTCCCTGCCGTCTCGGCACACGGCAGATGCTCGACATCCTCAACGAAATTTGTGAAGGAAAAGGCGCCATCGAAGATCTGGAAATCCTGAAGGAGGTGAGCGAGACCGTTCAAAAAGGCTCGCTCTGCGGCCTGGGTCAGACAGCTCCCAATCCGGTGCAGACAACCCTGCGTTACTTTCGAACCGAATATGAAGCCCATATCTTAGGAAAAAGATGCGAGGCGGGCGTTTGCAAACCTCTGTTTCATTATGAGATCGATCCTGAGACCTGTAATGGATGCGGGGTTTGTTCTAAAAAGTGTTCGGTCGGGGCGGTCACAGGCGAAAAGAAGAAATCTCATTTCATTGAGCCGGACAGGTGCACGAAATGCGGAGCCTGCTATGAGGTTTGCAAGTTCCATGCTATTCGTATCTGTTAGGATTATGAAAAGGTGAAACCTTATGAAGAGAATCAAGCTCGCCATTGATGGTCGGGCCGTATCGGTTCGAGAAGGGGCAACCGTCCTGAAAGCGATCGAGGAGGCAGGGCTTTATGTGCCCACCCTCTGTTATGATCCTGCTTTGAAATCCTTTGGGGCGTGCCGGCTCTGTATTGTCGAGATCGAAGACATGCGGGGATTGCCCACCTCCTGCACTACACCCGTACAGGATGGCATGGTGGTCCATACGGAGACAGAGGAGATCCAAAGGGTGAGACGAACGATTGTGGAGCTGGCAATTGCCAATCATCCGTATGAATGCCTCCTCTGCAATAAAAGCCAGGATTGTGAGCTTCTGAAGGTGGCCCGACATGTGGGAGTGGAACAGGGGTCTATTGAGAGGCTCCGGAGGGCAACACGAACGAGACCTCCGGACAGATCCAATCCTGCTTTTGATTTTGAGCCGGACAAGTGCATCCTCTGCGGAAAGTGCGTGCGCAGGTGCGATGAGATCGTGGGTTTAGGAGCCATTGACTTCTGCCACCGGGGTTACGATACCGCAATCAGTCCCTTTGGAGGCAGACCGTTAGTCCAATCCATATGCCAGAGTTGTGGCGAATGCGTTGAGCATTGTCCTACCGGAGCTCTGTTGCCCAAGAGCCTCTTCGTTCCCGAAAGAGAGATCGAGACGATCTGTCCCTATTGCGGGGTGGGTTGCTCCATCCATCTGGGAATCAGGGCGGGAAAGATCTTGAGAGTAAGAGGAAATGAGAAGAGTCCTGTCAACCGGGGAGAACTCTGTGTCAAGGGGCGTTATGGATTGGACTTTATCAATCACCCGGATCGACTGACCCGGCCCCTGATTCGAAGAGAAGGGGTTCCCAGGAACGCCAGCACGGGCGATGTCCATCAGATCTTTCGCGAGGCAAATTGGAATGAGGCCCTGGAACGGGTAGCGCGGGGCCTCACCCGGACCATGGACCAACATGGGCCGGATGCCATCGGATTGCTCAGTTCCGCCAAGTGCACCAATGAGGACAATTATCTTTTTCAGAAATTCGCCAGAGCGGTTCTGAATACGAATAATGTGGACCACTGCGCCCGGCTCTGTCATGCCTCTACTGTGGCGGCCGCATTGGCCGCCTTCGGGGATGGAGCGATGAGCAATTCCATCTCCGATATTGATCATGCCGAAGTCCTGTTTGTCATCGGGTCCAATACGACTGAATGTCATCCCATCATCGGCCGCAGGATTAAGCGGGCCATTAAAAATAACGGAGCGAGGCTGATCGTGGCGGACCCGCGCAGGATCGAATTGTGCGAAATGGCGGAAGTCCATCTGGATCATCTGCCCGGAACGGATGTGGCGCTTCTCAACGGAATCATGCACCAGATCGTTGAGGAAAACCTCCACGATCAATCCTTCATCTCGGAGCGGTGCGAGGAGTTCGAGCCTTTTCTCGAATCCCTGAATCGATACGACCTGAAAACAGTGGAAGAAATCACCGGCGTGGCCGGAGAGAAAATCCGGCAGAGCGGTCTGCTTTTCGGAAAGGCCAAAAAAGCCATCGTTCTCTATGGCATGGGAATTACACAGCACACGACCGGAACGGACAATGTAAAAACGATTGCCAACCTCCTGATGCTCACCGGAAATTTAGGACATAGGGGAACAGGCTTCTCGCCCCTCCGGGGGCAGAATAATGTTCAGGGCGCCTGCGATATGGGAGCCCTGCCTGTGGTCTATCCAGGATACCAGCGGGTGGACAATCCCGTTGTAAGAGAGAAATTTGAAAAAGCCTGGGCAAAGAACCTGAGTGAAAAACCGGGTCTCACGATCACGGAGATGGTCCAGGCCGCTTATGATGGGCAACTGAAGACGCTTTATGTGATGGGGGAGAACCCCATGCTTAGCGAACCCGATCTGAACCATGCGAGAGAAGCTCTGGCCAGGCTGGGAATGCTCGTCGTGCAGGACATCTTTTTAACGGAGACAGCCCAGCTCGCTGATGTGATTTTGCCTGCGGCGAGTTTTGCGGAGAAGGACGGAACCTTCACCAATACGGAGCGCCGTGTCCAGCGCGTTCGCAAGGCCCTTGATCCGCCGGAGGAGGCGAGGCAGGACTGGGAGATCATTGCCGAGATCTCAAAGCGGCTGGGATATCCCATGAACTATGATTCCAGTGCGGAGATCATGAACGAGATTGCCCGGCTCACTCCCATTTACGGAGGGATCGACCATGACCGCCTCAATAGAGGAGGGCTCCAATGGCCCTGCAGTGATATGAAGCATCCCGGAACCCCCATCCTGCATAAGGGTCAATTCACGCGAGGTCGCGGCAAGTTTCATGTGGTCCATGATCGGCCGCCTGCAGAGCTGCCCACTTCCGCCTATCCCATTCTATTGACCACGGGAAGGATCCTGGAACACTGGCACACCGGAAGCATGAGCCATCGGTCCCATGTTCTGGAAACGCTGGTGCCGGAAAGTCATGTCGAGATCAATCCCGTAGATGCGAGTCGGCTCGGAATTGTGGAGGGAGATGTGATCTCCCTGAGCTCCCGCAGGGGAACGGTTCAGACCAAAGCCAGGAAGACCCATCGGGTCAGGCCCGGCCAGGCATTTATGGCCTTTCACTGGAGAGAGGCTCCCGCGAACCGGTTGACCAACCCGGCTCTTGATCCCCAGGCAAAGATTCCCGAATTCAAGGTGGCCTCCGTAAAGGCAATGCTGACCGTGCTTGAGATGGCAGCTGAGGACAACAGGTTCCTTACGGCGCTGGCCGAAAACCCTGCCGGTGTGCTGGCCTCCTATGACCTCACACCCGAACACCGCAAAGCCCTGGTCGACGGAGACATTGCATCGATTGAGAAGTGGGTTGGCCCTCTCGAAGAAAGAATGCAGGCATGGCTGAAGGCCCGCCTCAGACAGGAAAACATTTCAGAAAAGCAGGTCTCAACCATTTAGAAACTTCCCGTCCCTCTGATGCCCCCGTCTTACAGATTCGCCCGGGATCCCAGTGTCCCGGGTTTTTTTCGACCCATTCCCATACCGCTGAAAAAAATCGACCCTATTTTTCAAATTGCCTTAAAACCTTCATCACCTCCCTATAGACACAAAAATTGCATTATTGCAGGCCTGCCCCTTGGGCCTTTTTTAATAAAATTTGAAGTATTTTGTCGAATAACTGTCCGTAATTAAATGGTTTTGGGCTAAAAATGAGCTAAAAATACCTTGACACCTTTCTTTCACAAGCATATAATTCCTCCATCTATAGAATAAACTTAAAAAAAATGTTACACGCCAAAATTAATAACGGCATTAAGGCCAATGAAAGATATAAACAGCAAAGACTGCCTCATATTCTTTTCTGGAAAATGTATTTAAATATGGTTTCAAAAACTTGTATAATGAAGCAACTATGAATTTTAGATTTGGTGAATTATTCAGCGGTCCCGGCGGTTTAGCACTTGGCGCTAAGTCAGCAAGAGTTGTGGCAGGCGATCAAGAGTTCTCTATTTCTCATGCTTGGGCTACAGATTATGATAAGGACACATGCGCTACTTACCGAAATAATATCTGCCCCGACAATCCAAAATCTGTTGTCTGCTGTGATATTAGAAAACTTAATTTCAGAAAATTAAAAAACATATCTGATATAGATGCTTTGGCTTTTGGTTTTCCATGCAACGATTATAGTATGGTCGGCGAACAGAAAGGCATGGATGGAATTTATGGCCCGTTGTACTTATACGGTGTTAAAGCACTAAGTGTTTTCCAGCCTAAATTTTTTCTTGCCGAAAATGTCGGGGGATTAAGAAACGCCAATGATGGAAAAGCATTAGACAAGATACTGCATGAACTGCAACAGGCAGGCTATGTCGTTACGCCGCATCTATATAAATTTGAACAGTACGGTGTGCCGCAAGCAAGACATAGAATAATAATCATCGGAATTCGCAACGACATAAATAAAAGATTTTATGTGCCTGCTCCTACTCATACCATGCCTATAACGTGTAGAGAAGCTATCGAAAATCCCCCGATACCTAAAGATGCTCCAAACAATGAATTAACCAAACAATCCCAACAGGTTATTGACCGCCTGCAATTTATAAAGCCGGGAGAGAATGCTTTCACTGCCGTTTTACCTGAAAAATTAAGGCTAAATGTAAAAGGAGCAAAGATAAGCCAAATTTATAAAAGACTCGACCCTGATAAGCCTGCTTACACTGTTACAGGGAGCGGAGGCGGCGGTACTCATATTTACCATTGGAAAGAAAACAGGGCATTAACTAACAGAGAACGTGCCAGATTGCAGACATTCCCTGATAATTATGTTTTTTCAGGTTCTAAAGAAAGCGTTAGAAAACAAATAGGCATGGCTGTTCCACCATTAGGTGTCAGGATTATTTTTGAAGCAGTGCTCAAAAGTTTTGCTGGTATTGATTATCCTAAAATAGAAAACAATATCAAAAACAACACATATGACAGCAGAATTGATACCTATCAGATGGTATTGTTTGAGGAACAAGAAGAATATGTCGCCTGTTAAAACACGATACGTATGATTACAAAAAATCTTTTTGACAAAGTTCTTATTGACCCTGTCAAAAATGGGGCTGATACTCTCTATGTTGTTTCAGGGTATGCAACTGCAGCTATGACTTTTCACCATTTTGAGTCTTTAAAGAAAAACCACGGGAAACAGATCAAAATTAATCTTATTGTGGGAATGTGTCCATATGACGGTTTGTCTTTCAGCAATCATAAGGCATTTCAGCAACTTGCCAGCATTGATTTCCCGGGTTATTTTGAATGCAGTTATATTATTAAATCCCCTCAGGTGCACTCAAAGGCATATGCATGGTTTCAGGGCGAAAAGCCAGTCAGCGGTTTTATAGGCTCAGCAAATTACACGCAGAATGCCTTTAGTAAGTCACAGCGTGAGTTACTAATCTCCTGCGACCCTAAACTTGGATTCGATTATTTTCAAAGTCTAATATCCGACTCAATTTACTGCACACATAACGAAATAGAAAATTATATTGAAATTTACCGCGACACATATTACAGCCGCAGAAAAAAGGAGCAGCTTGAGAAGCAAGGCATACAACTGATTACTTCTGAAAAAGATGATTTGCAGGATTTACCCGCTGTCAGAATCTCTTTTCTTGACAGGCAGGGCAATCTACCTCAACGTTCTGGTTTGAATTGGGGCCAAAGGCCAGAGGAAAGGCGTGAACCAAATCAGGCTTATATAAAACTCCCGTCTTCTGTCTACAAAACTGATTATTTTCCACCTATTGCTGTTCACTTCACTGTATTAACCGATGACAACAAAGTATTAATTTGTACAAGGGCTCAACAAAATGGCAAGGCGATTCACACTCCGCACAATAACAGCCTAATCGGCGAATATTTTCATCATCGGCTTGGCATTTCTTCTGGACATCCTGTAACTAAAGGAAACTTGCTCCGCTACGGCAGAACAGACATAGATTTCTACAAAATAGATGATGAAACCTATTTCATGGATTTTTCTGTTTCTGCCCGTCATGGATAATCTCACCAGAGAACAACGCCGCAAAAACATGCAAAATATCCGCTCCACTGGAACTACGCCGGAGCGTTTGATAATGCGTGAATTAAGAAGAAGAAAAATCTATTTCGCAAGTTATGCCGAATCAATTACTGGAAAACCAGATATTGTCTTTAGGAGAAAGAAAGTTGCTGTGTTCATAGATTCTGACTTTTGGCACGGCCACCCTAAGCGATGTATTATGCCACAAACAAACATTGAATATTGGAGCAAAAAAATTGTACGCAATCGAAAACGAGATAAAGACGTTAATCGAATTTTGAGAAAGGACGGTTGGATAGTTATTAGATTATGGGAATATGACGTTAAAAATCGTTTTGACAAATGCATTAATATTATTTTTAAGGCACTTGAAAAAGAAAATGGGGCGGGTACCAACAGCCAAGAATAATAAGAAAACGTGTAACAAATCGCTCAACACCGATGCTCATTTCGCTCCGCTTCATTCGCACGGGTTAGCTCAATCTTTTGTCGATATCGATTCCCTAAGGGCATAATTACTTTTCAATCATTTTTCCTCTTCCGGCCTTTTTTTTCAAATAAAAAATTTTTTGGAGTCGTTCTTCTTTTTGCTTGACAAATTTTGCGGGTTGTTCTATTGAAGTATAGGCAAATTAAATATTTCACAAAGTTCTAATAAGAGACCGACAGGAGAAGAGCAAGCATGCCTTGCGAGGCATGCATTTTCTGCAGGAGAAAATCGCGATGAGAATTACCATCAACGGGAAAGTCATTGAGACAGAAGAAGGCCCAACCATTCTTCGGATTGCGCAGATGAACGGGGTGCGCATCCCGACGCTATGCCATATGGAGGGGCTCATTCCCACAGGCATGTGCAGGATGTGTGTGGTAGAGGTTCAGGGTCTTGAAAATCCTGTCACGGCCTGCAACACACGGGCCACGGATGGCATGGTGATCGAAACCGATACCCCGAAGATGCGGGAGTTGAGAAAAGAGGTCCTTCAGTTCTTACTGGTGAGGCACCCTGTCGAATGTCCGGTCTGCGACAAGGGGGGAGAATGCGATCTGCAGGATTATGTCTATGAGTATGGGCTTCAGAAGGCGGAGTATCAGGTCGATGCCCCCATCAAAGAATACAAAACCTATGCCACAACGGCTATCAAATACCATCCCAATCGCTGTATCCTGTGCAGCCGATGCATCCGGGCCTGCAGAGAGATAGTGGGAAGGGAGGTTCTCGATCTTCAGGAGACTGGCTTCAACACCAGGGTTGAGGCGGTAAGGCCCGAAAGGTGTATCCAGTGCGGAGAATGCCTGGCTGCCTGTCCGGTCGGAGCCCTCACGGAGAATCTCAGTCCCATCAAGGGAAGGACATGGCAGGCGAAAAGGGTTACGACGGTATGCGGCTATTGCGGAGTGGGCTGTACGCTCGAAGCGAATGCGGTCGGCAACCGGATGATCAAAGTCACCACCCATGAAGGCCTGGGAACCAACAATGGGTCCCTCTGCGTAAAGGGAAGATTCGGGTTCGAATTCGTGAACAGCCCTGAAAGGCTTCGCACTCCCCTGATCAGGGAGAATGGTAATTTAAGAGAAGCGAGCTGGGAGGAGGCCCTGACCCATGTCTCCGGGAAACTAAAAGAGATCAAGGAGAAACACGGCCCTGACAGTATTGCGGGCCTTGCCTCAGCAAGGGTCACCTGTGAGGAGAATTATGTCTTCCAGAAATTGATCCGGGCCGCCATCGGCACGAACAATGTGGACCATTGCGCCCGTCTCTGACACTCCAGCACGGTGGTCGGGCTGGCCACGACGCTAGGTTCCGGAGCCATGACCAATTCCATTGCAGATCTGAAAGAAGCGGATGTCTTGCTGGTCACAGGCAGCAACACGACAGAGACTCATCCCGTCATCGGAATGTTGCTGAGGAATCGCGCCCGGTTCCATGGGGCCAAGATCATTGTCGTCGATCCGAGAAAGATAGACCTGGTCGAAGAAGCCACGCTCTGGCTTCAACCCAGACCCGGAGACGATATCCTATGGTTGAATGGTCTTGCCCACATTATCATTCAGGAGGGACTTTATAATAAACCATTTATCGACCAGCATACAGAAGCATTTGATGCAGTCAAGGAGAAGGTTTCCCGATATACGCCGGAGTTTGTTGAAGAGGTCACCGGGATTCCTAAAGAGAAGTTGATCATGGCCGCACGGATGTATGGCTCGGCAAGAAATGGAGCCATCCTCTATTGCATGGGCATCACGCAGCATTCTTCAGGAACGAATGGGGTAAAAGCGATTTCAAACCTTGCCCTTCTCTGCGGCCAACTGGGAAAACCGGGAAGCGGCGTCAATCCCCTGAGAGGCCAGAATAATGTCCAGGGCGCATGCGACATGGGCTGCCTGTCCAACGTCTATCCGGGATACCAGGGAGTGGCTTTAAGAGAGATGAAGGATAAATTTGAAAGCCACTGGGGCGTTCCACTCTCAGGGAAGCCTGGGTTAACTGTGGTTGAAATGAGCAAGGCGGCTCTTGATGGAAAGATAAAGGCCATGTACATCATGGGTGAAAACCCCATGGTCACGGACCCTGACCTTTCCCATCTGGAGAAGGCCTATGCCAGACTGGAACTTCTCATCGTTCAGGACATCTTTTTAACTGAAACCGGAAAAATGGCCCATGTTATCTTTCCCTCTCTCTGTTTCCTGGAAAAGGATGGAACCTTTGTAAACACCGAAAGAAGAGTTCAGAGGGTGAGGAAAGTGGTGGAAGGACCAAAGGGAGTCCTGCCGGACTGGAAGATCATCTGTGACCTCTCATCGAGATTGGGCTACCCGATGACCTACGGAACTCCGGAAGAGATCTTCGAAGAGATCAGGACGGTCACTCCGCAATATGCGGGCATCACCTATGGACGATTGGAATCCGGAGGCATCCAGTGGCCCTGCCCGGATGTAAATCATCCCGGGACGCCCATCCTCCATAAGGGCAGGATTGTGCGAGGGAAGGGGCTCTTTGTTCCGGTAGATTATACCCCTCCTCCCGAAGTGCCTGACAAGGATTACCCGTTTATTATGAGCACCGGGAGAGATTATTACCATTATCATGGGGGCACCATGACCAGGAGGGTCAAAATCCTCAATCAGATGTGCCCTGAAAACTTTTTGGAATTAAACCCATCCGATTCGAAGAAACTCGGAGTAGTGGATGGAGACCGGGTGAAGATTGTGGGCAGGAGGGGTGAATTTATTTCGAAGGTGAAGATTACGGACAGGGTGCCTGCTGGAGTGGTTTTTGCCAAATTTCATTTTGCAGAAGCCCCTGTCAATATTATCACCAATACGGTGCTGGACCCTGAATCGAAGATTACGGATCTGAAGGTGTCCACCGTGAGAATCGAGAAACAGGGGAGCTAAAAGATTTGAAATCCCCCCTCACCCTTCCCCTCTCCCCAACGGGGAGAGGGAGGAGGCGAGAGGGGACTGAGATTTCCGATTTTTTAAGAAGGAAATTAAGATATAAATTAAAAAAAACAATAAGTTATATTCATTATAAGGAAGTAAAACTTGCTCTGATTTGTTGTAAGATTTTGCTTGACAAAAAATAGGCAATTTTGTAGTTTGTTGCACTGATGAAGAAACTTTTCACAAATAGGGGGGTAAGATGCTGATCGATTATCTTCCCATTCTCTTTTATTTTGCCATTGCCGTTATCTTCGCCTGTTTTGCCATTACCGCCTCCTATCTCCTGGGCCAGAGAAAACGAACAGCCCTGAAAGAGGCCCCTTTCGAATGCGGCATGAGCACATACGGTTCTTCCTTCCGGAGGATCCCGATCAAATACTACGTCATCGCCCTGCTTTTTTTAATCTTTGATATTGAGATTGTCTTCCTCTATCCCTGGGCAGTGGTCTTCAAGGAATTGAGGGTCTTCGGTTTTATCTCAATGGCCGTATTCATTGGGATTCTGCTCATCGCTTACATCTATATCTGGAAAAAAGGAGCATTGGAATGGGAATAGAAACCTACCTTGAAAAAACCCCTTTGATGCCGGTCCTGGACAAGGTTGTCAACTGGGGCCGGAAATATTCGATCTGGCCGGTGACCTTTGGCTTGGCCTGATGCGCCCTGGAGATGATCGTCACCAGTTCGGCGACGTGGGATATTTCGAGATTCGGTTCAGAGGTTTTCAGGCCGTCCCCCCGGCAAGCGGATCTTATGATTGTGGCCGGGACGCTGACCAAGAAGATGGCGCCCATGGTCAAACGCATCTACGAGCAGATGCCGGAGCCTAAATGGGTCATCGCCTATGGAGCCTGCGCCTGCTCAGGCGGGATCTTCAAAACCTACAGTGTGGTCCAGGGCGTAGATCAAATACTTCCCGTGGATGTCTATGTGCCGGGTTGCCCCCCCAGGCCGGAGTCGCTCCTTACAGCGATCTTAGAACTCCAGAAGAAGATCGAAAAGGAGACCCTTGCGGATCGGAAGAATGTCAGGAGCACCCTTGAAATGAAAGGATAGAACGATGGTAGAGATTCACCCTGCCGTGAAGAAGTTAAGAGAAAAAGATCCTTCTTCGATTCTGGAGGTGACGAGCTTTCGGGGAGAAGTCAATGTCACCGTGCCGAAGAAGGATATCTTTGAAGTTTGTCGATTTCTCTACACCGACCCCGATCTCCAGTACCATATGCTGACGGATCTCTGCGGGGTGGACTATTTTCCACAGAGCCCTCGCTTTGAAGTGGTCTATCTCCTCTATTCCTTCAAGACCAACGATCGATTGAGGCTGAAGACAAGGGTCGAATTGGGCGAATCGGCGGTGAGCGTTGAATCGATCTGGAAGGCGGCCAACTGGCTGGAGAGAGAGGTCTACGATCTTTTCGGGATCCCCTTTGAGAACCATCCGGACCTGAGAAGAATTCTCCTCTGGGATGGTTACGAAGGCCACCCCTTGAGAAAAGATTACCCGGTTGAAGGACCGGACTTTGACAAACCCTTTGTCCCCGAGGTCTGAAATGGCAGAGACACGATTGATGACCATCAACATGGGGCCCCAGCACCCCGCCACTCACGGAGTGTTGAGGCTTGTGTTGGAACTGGATGGAGAAGTGATTGTAAAGGCAACTCCCCATATCGGACACCTCCATCGGGGGGTTGAAAAATTGGCTGAAGCCAAAACCTATCATCAGGTCATTCCCCTCACCGACCGGTTGGACTACACCAATGCAATGGGAAATAACCTGGCCTATGTCCTGGCCGTTGAAAAACTTCTGGGGATTGAGGTTCCCAAGCGAGCCCAATACCTGAGGGTGATGATGACCGAGCTTCAAAGGATTGCGGCTCATCTCATCTGGCTGGGAACCCATGCCCTGGATATCGGCGCCATGACCCTTCTCTTTTACAATTTCCGGGAACGGGAAGAGATTTTGAAGATCTTTGAAGAAGTCTCCGGCGGCAGGCTGACCCCGACCTACCTGAGAATCGGCGGGGTTTCCAAAGATCTTCCGGATGGCATCGAAGGAAAGATCAAGAATTTTGTCGAAGCGTTTCCGGGCCACATGAAGGAGTATGAGACCCTGTTGACGAAAAACGTAATCTGGCTGAAACGGACCAAGGAAGTGGGGATTATCTCAAAGGAGGACGCGATCAACTGGGGCGTGACCGGGCCCACACTTCGGGGTTCCGGGGTGAAGTGGGATGTGAGAAAAGCATTTCCCTATTCGGGTTATGAGGATTTTGAATTCGACATTCCCACAGGCTCTGTCGGCGATGTCTATGACCGGTACTATGTCCGCTTGAGAGAAATGGAATGGTCAAACTTGATTGTGAAGCAGGCATTGGACCGCTTGCCAGAAGGCCCTGTCCTTGCGGACGATCCGAAAGTGGTTCTGCCTCCCAAAGAGATGGTCCTCACGGATATTGCCTCCCTGATCAGGCATTTCAAGATTGCCTCCGAAGGCTTCAAGCCGCCCCAAGGAGAGGTCTACGCGAGTGTGGAGGCCTCGAAGGGAGAACTGGGGTTCTATATTGTGAGTGACGGATCGAATCGACCCTTAAGGATGAGAATCCGGCCTCCCTCTTTCCTCAACTTGAGCGCCCTTCCGAAAATGATCGAGGGGAGCCTGATCGCAGATGTAGTCTCCGCAATAGGAAGCATTGATATCGTTCTGGGAGAAATCGATCGGTAAAAGAAAGGAAGAATGGAACACTGGAATATTGGAATATTGGGAATACAAATAAGCAGAAAACATTAATGAATTAGCATGAGGGAAGCGGAGCTTCCTTTGTCCATCATTCCAATTTTCCATTATTCTGCTTGTAGAAGGGGTTACTATGACAGATATCCTTTTTAGCAGTTGGGGTGGAGCGGTTGTGGATAACCGGGGAAAACCGGAGGGAGAGAGGCAACCTGTCCCCAATCTCAATCTTCCCCTTGAATTTGACAGAGAGAAGAAGATTCGGGCCTTCATCGGCTGGGACGGGATGGCCATCCGGGATCCCGGAGTCAATATGGTCGATCTCATCCGGGCTTACATGGAAGCGGTTCAGAAGGAATCATGCGGAAAATGCACGCCATGCCGGGTGGGAACACGGATCATGTCAACCCTTCTTAACCGGATTGCTGAGGGTGAGGGGAAAGCGGAGGATCTGGAACGACTGAAATATTTGGGCGAGATGATTCTGAAGAGTTCAAAATGCAATCTTGGACAGACCGGTCCAAGACCCGTGCTCCATGCCATCGGCCATTTTAAGGGAGAGTTTACCGAGGCGATTCAATCGAAGAAGAAGAGCCCGCGGGAAGAGTATAAGGTGAAAGTGACCGCTCCATGCGAAAGCGCCTGCCCCTCGCATCTTCCCATCTCCCGCTACGTGGAGTTGATCAAAGAAGGCCGGTTCACGGAATCGCTCTCGGCCATCCGGGAAGCGACCTGTCTTGCAGGTGTTTTAGGAAGGGTCTGCATCCGCCCCTGTGAGGATAACTGCAGGCGGCAGAATCTGGATGAATGCATCTCCATCAAGTGGCTGAAGCGATTTGTGGCGGATTATGAACTCGAAATGCGAAAGGGACCGGAGGCAACGAACATCCCTGCCCATTCCGAGAAGGTGGCTATCATCGGCGCGGGGCCTTCGGGTCTCACCTGCGCCTACTACCTCAGCCTCAAAGGGTATCCCGTCACCGTTTTTGAAAGATTGGGAGAACCCGGAGGCATGGCCGCCGTTGGCATCCCGGACTACAGGCTTCCGCGAGATATCGTGAAATATGAAGCGAGCGTCGTGGAAAAGATGGGCGCGGAGATCCGGTATAACATCCAGGTGGGAAAAGACATCACCCTTTCCCAGATGTTCGACCAGGGATACAAAGCCATTTACATTGCCGTGGGCGCCCACACCAATACGCCGATGGGGGTTGAGGGAGAGGATAAAGGATATAAAGGGTTTATCCCTGGAGTTTATTACCTCTTAGAGATCAACCTCGGAAGAGACCCCTATCCCGAAGGCAAGAAAGTGGTTGTCGTGGGCGGTGGAAATGTGGCAATCGACTGCGTCCGTTCCTCTTTCCGGATCGGCAAGTCGGATGTCAACCTGGTCTATCGCCGGACAAAGAAGGAGATGCCGGCCGACCGCGTGGAGATTCACGATGCCGAAGAGGAGGGCGTAAAATTCCATTACCTCTGCAATCCGGTCCGGATCATTGCAAAAGATGGAAAAGTGACCGGCATGGAATGCATCCGGATGGAATTAGGCGAGCCGGATGAGAGCGGAAGGCGGAGGCCTGTCCCGATTAAAGGCTCGGAGTTCTTCATCGAGGCGGATATTGTCATCCCCGCCATTGGCCAGGCGATCGATCTCTCCTTTTTCGACGAGAAGGACGGGGTGAAGACAACAAAGCGCTCCACCATCGCAGTGCAGGAAGGGACATTTCAAACCAGCCGGGAAGGGGTCTTTTCGGGAGGAGATTGCATGATCGGTCCGGATGTCCTCGTCCGCGCAGGGGGCCATGGAAAGAGGGCAGCGGATAAGATCGATGCCTTTCTGCGGGGAAGAGAGGTCACGGAATCGGAGGAGGAGCGGCTGGAGACTCTGGTTGAAAAGATCAAAGTTTACAACAAGGATGAGAAGATCCTCATGCCGGGAGGCCAGAAGAGGGCAATCCTGGAGCTGCTTCCTCCTGATTCGAGAAAGTGGATCTTTGATGAAGTGGAGAAGGGATTTTTGATTCCGGTCGCACAGAAGGAGGCCGAGCGCTGCCTCCGATGCGTGCGGGTCGGGCTTTTTGCGGTTTAGCTGAAAAAAGGGGTTTAGAGGAGAAGCAGGATGCAGGTCTTATATCTTCTCATCGAGACGGTTGTAAAGTGTGTGGTGGTCTTTGCTTGCCTGATGCTCTCCGTGGCCTATCTGACCTGGCTGGAGCGGAAGGTCCTGGGACACATCCAGATCCGTTTTGGTCCCAACCGCTGCGGTCCCTTCGGACTGCTTCAGCCTTTTTCGGATGGCATCAAGGCCTTCTTCAAGGAGGATCTTGTTCCGGGAAGGGCGGATAAGGCGATCTTCGTTATTTCACCCATGATTTCAATCATCTCGGCCATCGCTCTCTTTGCGGTCATCCCTTTTGGAAATGAGTTCACGATTCCCGGGACGAACTGGGTGGTCAAACTCCGGATTGCGGACATCGATATCGGGCTTCTCTACATCTTCGGGATTGCCTCCCTCGGGGAGTTTGGGATCGTCTTGGGAGGCTGGTCCTCAGGCAATAAGTTCGGTCTGACCGGTTCGCTGCGCGCCGCCGCTCAGATGATCAGCTACGAGGTCGCCCTTGGCATTTCGATCATCGGAGTGATCATCCTCTCCCAAAGCCTCCGGTTGTCGGACATCATCCACCAGCAGGCAGGCGGGTTCTGGAACTGGAACATCTGGTATCAACCCGTAGCCTTCGTTCTCTACATCATCTGCGGTCTGGCGGAGATCAACCGGACCCCCTTCGATATGCCGGAGTCGGAATCGGAACTGGCCTGCGGGTTTAATATCGAATACAGCAGCATGAAATTTGCCCTTTTCTTCATGGCCGAATATGCCCATATGATCACGATGGGCGCATTAGCCGTGACGCTCTTCTGGGGGGGGTGGCAGGCTCCTCTGCCTCAGCTCGATTTCATTCCAGGGGTGGTCTGGTTCTGCGGAAAGCTCTTCGTTTTCTGCTTCTTCTTCATCTGGCAGAGGGGAACCTTCCCGAGGCTCCGTTACGATCAGATCATGAAATTTGGCTGGAAGATTCTATTTCCCCTGGCGCTGATCAATCTCCTGATTACAGCGCTGGTCGTTTTGTTAAAGGGGTAAAAAAGAGAGGCGAAGAATGATCATTCCATTGCTCAAAGGTCTGGCTTTTACATTGGGCCGGTTCTTCTCCAAACCGATCACCATCCAGTATCCGGAGGAGAAGGTGCCTCCTGCGAAGCGCTGGAGGGGAATCCAGTATTTTGAGAAGGATGAGAGGGGGAAGACGAAATGCGTGGCCTGCGGCCTCTGCATGGTGGTCTGTCCTTCCCAGTGCATCTATATTGAGACCGCCGAGGACGAGGAGGGAAGGCGGTATCCTCTTGTCTATGAATTGGATGTGACGCGTTGTATTTTCTGCGGTTTTTGTGAAGAGGCCTGCCCGGTCAATGCGATCTTCATGGGAAAGACTTACGAATGGGTGGAAGGCCGGAGGGAGCCCTTTGTCATGAATACGGAGAAACTTCTGGAGCAGAAGAAGTATAATCCGTAATTCAAATCCCTCCCCTGCCTTCGTCCCGCAGGGCGGGACTTCGTGCAGGCAGGCCACCTCCCTTTGCCCTCCGGGCCAGAGGCCCTATGGGCCGGCGGCTAAAGGGAGGAGAAAATAGGTCCCCCTTTGGAAAAGGGGGATGAAAGGGGATTTTAATAAATTCATTTGGAGTAAAACCATGGCTGAAAATTTTGGAATCCTTTTTCAGTGGTTGATTTTTATGGGAATGGCGTTCGTCTCGATCATCGCTTCCCTGATGGTCATCACGCGCAAAAATCCCATCCACAGCGCCCTCTTCATGGTGCTGACCCTTCTCTGTGTGGCCGTGCTTTATGTGTTGCTCCATAGCCCGTTCATTGCCATCATCCAGGTCATCGTCTATGCTGGAGCCATCGTGATGCTTATCGTCTTCGTCATTATGCTCCTCGACCTTGAAGAGGAGCTCCGTTCCGGGCTGAAGATCGTTTCTTCAAAGGTCATCGGAGGATTTCTGGCCGTCCTCTTCCTCCTGGGGATCTTTTACGCTGCCGTGGCCAAATCCCCGGCAGGTCAGACGGGTACTTATACGACGGAAAAGATGGCCACCAATGTGAAAGACGTCAGCGAGGTGCTTTTCACGAAATATCTTCTTCCCTTTGAGATTATCTCAATCCTTCTGGTTGCCGCCATCATCGGCGCGGTGATTTTGAGCAAGAAAAGGACATAAGGAGAATAGACTATGTGGGTCGTTCCAACCATCCCCCCTGCCCTCTATCTCATGTTGAGCGGGATCCTCTTCACCATCGGTGTGATCGGGGCCTTGACCCGTCGCAATGCGATCGTCGTCTTCATTAGCATCGAGTTGATGCTCAATGCGGTCAATTTGACCTTCATCACCCTTTCCCGTTCACTCCAGTCGATAGACGGAGTGATCTTTGCCTTCTTCGTAATGGCGGTGGCCGCGGCCGAGGCAGCGGTTGGGCTGGCGATCTTTGTGATGCTCTATCGTTCAAAAGAGACGATCAATGTCGATGAAGTCAATTTGCTTAAGTGGTAATGCAAATGCGGAATCCGGAGTGCAGAATGCGGAGTGAAATTCCAAAATCCGCAATCCGAAATCCGCAATGACGAGAGGAGTCTTTCATGTTAGATTATGTGTGGTTGATCCCTCTATTTCCTTTCATCGGGTTTCTGATCAACGGATTGTTAGGGAGACGTCTGGGAAAGGGCGTGGTCAGCGTGGTGGGGCCCTCTGCCATCGGGCTCTCCTTTCTTACCTCCATCCTCATCCTCTTTGAACTGATCAACAAACCCCCTTCCGAACGGCTCTTCGAAAAGGTGATCTTCGACTGGATCGTCTCAGGCTCTCTCCAGACCGTCATCGGTTATCAGATCGATCCCCTCTCCATCCTCATGGCCCTGGTTGTGACCGGGGTCAGCTTCTTCATCCATATCTACTCCGTGGGATATATGCATGATGACCCGGGTTATACCCGATATTTCACCTACCTCAACCTCTTCGTCTTCATGATGCTCAATCTCATCCTTGCCAATAACTTCCTATTGATGTTTGTGGGTTGGGAGGGCGTGGGCCTCTGCTCCTATCTTCTGATCGGCTTCTGGTATGAGAAGGATTCTGCGGCCAATGCGGGAAAGAAGGCATTTATCGTCAACCGGGTGGGCGACTTCGGTTTCATCCTGGGGATGTTTCTGCTCTTCACCAGTCTGGGACAGCACGGGATCTGGACGCTCGATTTCACCGAGGTCTTTGCCAATGCCTCCAAACTCGACACAACGACCGCCACTGCCATTGCGCTCCTGTTCTTTGTCGGCGCCTGCGGAAAGTCGGCGCAGATTCCCCTCTATGTCTGGCTTCCCGATGCGATGGAAGGCCCCACACCGGTCAGCTCTTTGATCCATGCGGCCACCATGGTAACCGCAGGCGTCTATATGGTCGCCCGGTGCAATATCCTCTACAACATGGCCCCCATTGCCATGGCCGTTGTGGCGATCGTGGGCGTGGCCACTGCCATCTTCACCGCCTCCATCGGTTTCTGCCAGTACGATATCAAAAAAATTCTGGCTTATTCGACGATCAGCCAGCTCGGATACATGTTTCTTGCCGTGGGTGTGGGAGCTTATTCGGCAGGGATCTTTCACCTCATGACCCATGCCTTCTTCAAAGGGCTCCTCTTTCTCGGCGCGGGAAGTGTGATGCATGCCCTGAGCGGGGAGCTGGATATACGGAATATGGGGGCTCTGAGAAAGAAGATTCCCGTCACCTTTGCGACCTTTTTCATTGCCACGCTGGCGATCGCGGGCGTGCCGGGCCTCTCCGGGTTCTTCAGCAAGGACGAAATCCTCTGGATGGCCTTCTCCAGCGGACGCGGACATTTCCTGCTCTGGCTGGCGGCTGCCATAGCCGCGGGGATGACCGCCTTCTATATGTTCCGGGCGCTCTTTATGGCTTTCTTCGGGGAGTCGAGGGTCGATCACCACGTGGCGCACCATATCCATGAATCACCGAAGATCATGACCGTTCCTCTGATGGTCCTGGCCTTTCTCTCCATTGTGGGAGGTTATGTGGGTGTTCCCCATGTCCTGGGCGGAGCCAACCACATCCATGAATTCTTAGCGCCGGTGGTGGGTGGAGGCATCGAGCCTGCAAAAGCCCATGCCGGATTCTCCCTCATTTCTGAGGCATGGGCCGCAGGAGGAGGAGAAGGCCATTCCGCAGCGCTGGAAATCTTTTTGATGGCTCTGTCCGTTGTGATTGCCCTCATCGGGATCGGAATCGCCTACTTTTTATATTTGAAGAACCCGGCCCTGCCCAGGATGCTGACGGAAAAATGGAATGGGCTGTATCGACTGGTCTCCAATAAATATTATGTGGACGAACTCTATCAAATCCTCTTCGTCAACTCCCTGAAGAAGCTGGGGACAGGACTCTGGAGGGGATTCGATGAGTTTGTGATCGATGGAACGGTCAATGGCATTGCCTATTTCATCGGATGGCTGTCAGGCGTGATGAGAAAAACGCAGACCGGATTCGTTCAGAACTACGCCTTTTCAATCATGCTGGGCGGTGTGGTTCTTGCCATCTACTATATCATACGGGGTATCTTTTATTAAAATCCCCCCCAACCCCCCTTTTATAAAGGGGGGGGAGGGGGGATTAAATGTAAAAAGGAGCCATTTCATGGACATCTTGGGAATTCCCATCCTATCCTTCCTGATCTTCTTTCCGCTGGCAGGGGCGGCCGTTCTCCTCTTCATTAAAAATGAGAGCCCCATCCGGGTCGTAACCCTGCTCTTCGCCCTCGTCGAATTTGTCGCCTCACTGCCCCTCTTTTTTAAATTCGATTCCGCCATGGCGGCCATGCAATTCTTAGAAGACGGGTGGTGGGTGGAGGCCTACGGGATCAGTTATAAACTGGGAATCGATGGGATCAGCCTCCTTCTCGTCCTTCTGAGCACTTTCCTGACCGTTCTCTGCATCCTCTGCTCCTGGACAGCGATCACCTTCAGGGTGAAGGAGTATATGATCTCCTTCCTCTTCCTCGAGACGGGAATGATCGGCGCGCTTGTCGCCCTGGACCTCATCCTCTTCTATGTCTTCTGGGAAGTGATGCTCATCCCGATGTACCTCCTCATCGGTGTTTGGGGGAATCCCCAGAGGCGGATCTATGCGGCGATCAAATTCTTCCTCTTCACCATGGCCGGAAGCGTGCTGATGCTCGTTGCCATTCTGGTTCTCTATTTCATCAACCTGAAGGCGACCGGGAAGTCCACCTTCGATGTGCTTGAACTCTACAAACTGGGAATCCCCGTAACCACCCAGTACTGGCTCTTCGGCGCTTTTGCCCTGGCCTTTGCCATCAAGGTGCCCATGTTTCCCTTTCATACCTGGTTGCCCGATGCCCACACCGAGGCGCCTACAGCGGGCAGTGTGATCCTGGCCGGCGTCTTGCTGAAGATGGGAACGTATGGATTCATCCGGTTTGCCATTCCCCTTTTCCCGAATGCGGCCCTGGACCTGACGCCTCTCATCTCCTGGCTTGCGCTCATCGGGATCATTTACGGAGCGCTGGTCTCGATGATGCAACCCGACCTGAAGAGACTGGTGGCCTTCTCGAGCGTCAGTCACCTGGGTTATGTCATGTTAGGGATGTTTGCCCTGAACACACAGGGCGTTCAGGGATCGATCTATCAGATGCTCAACCATGGGATCAGCACAGGCTCTCTCTTCCTGATCGTCGGAATGATCTATGAGCGGAGGCACACCCGGATGATCTCCGATTTCGGAGGCATCTCGAAGGTGATGCCGGTCTTTGCGGTATTCTTCATGATCGTCACTCTCTCCTCCATCGGGCTTCCGGGGACGAACGGTTTTGTGGGAGAATTTCTGATCCTCTTAGGGGCCTTCCGGGCCAATACCCTCTATGGCGTTCTGGCTGCGGCAGGAGTCATCCTGGGCGCCGCTTATATGCTCTGGATGTTCCAGCGGGTGATGTTCGGGAAGGTGACCCATTCCAAGAACGAAGGACTGAAAGACCTCAATGCGCGTGAGGTCGTTATCCTCATTCCCATGGTGGCCCTGATCTTCCTCATGGGAATCTATCCCAAACTCTTCTTCAGCAAGATGGATGCGAGTGTGGAGAAATTCCTGAAGGACTTCAAGGGAAAGGTTGAGATGAAAGCCGATCTGCCTGCACCCAAAGTAGCAGAGATTAAAAAATAATCCCCCTCTTTCCCCCTTTAGTAAAGGGGGATGAAGGGGGATTTGTTATGTTTCATTCGGAGGTTTGTTAATGAAAATACCAGAGATTGACCTCTATCTTATCGCGCCGGAAATCATCATCACCGCCTTCGGATTCTTAGTCCTTCTCGTCGATGTCTTCGCTCCGAAGGGGGAGAAGAAGGGATATCTCGGGTTCCTCGGCCTGATTGGTGTGGTCATTGCTTTCTTCTATACGATTCCCCTGATGGGATCCGGGAAAACCGGATTTGAAGGGATGATTACTTCCGATGGATTTGCCGTCTTCTTCAAAATCACGATCCTGATCATCGCCTTTCTGACTCTCCTGATCTCGATGGGCTATGCCGCCCGGGAAGGGATCGGGTTTGGGGAATATTATGCTCTTATCCTTTTTGCCACGCTGGGGATGATGCTCATGGCTGCCGGGACCCATCTCATCGTCATCTTCCTCGGTCTGGAGACAATGTCCATTTCCATCTACATCCTTGCCGGGATGCTGAGGGAGGACCGGAGATCGGCGGAGGCGGCCTTCAAATACTTCCTCCTGGGGGCCTTTGCCACCGGTTTTCTTCTTTACGGGATTGCTTTTCTCTACGGCGCCACCGGGTCCCTCTATCTCAAGGATATTGCCGCTCACATCGCCGCGAAAAAACTTTTCGACCATCCGATGCTTCTGATGAGCCTGACCTTCCTCACCATCGGCTTCGGCTTCAAGATTGCCTCTGTCCCTTTTCATATGTGGACACCCGATGTCTATGAGGGGGCCCCGACATCGGTGACGGCTTTTATGGCAACGGGGGTGAAGGCGGCAGGTTTTTCAGCCCTGATCCGGGTCTTCTTCACCGCCCTTCCGGGATTCCGTCCGGACTGGACCTCGATCATGTGGCTCATTGCGGTCGTGACCATGACGGTCGGAAACATCATCGCCATCTCCCAGAGCAACATCAAGAGGATGCTGGCCTATTCGAGCATCGCCCATGCCGGATATATTCTCGTTGCCTTTGTCGCCGGAAATCAGCTGGGAACCTCCGGAATCCTTTTCTACCTCATGGCTTATGCCTTTATGAATCTGGGGGCTTTCACCTGCGTGATCCTCTTCGGTAAGAAGGGTGAGGAGAATACCCTGGTCGCCGATTATGCGGGAGTCGGCTTCAAGTATCCCCTCCTGGCCGCCTCGATGACCATCTTCCTCCTCTCCATGGCAGGAATCCCTCCCCTGGGCGGATTTATGGCCAAACTCTATATTTTCAGCGCGGCGGTGGAAGCGAAATTTTACTGGCTGGCCATTTTCGGGGTTCTCAACAGCGCCATCTCAGTCTATTACTACCTTCGGGTGACGGTATTGATGTATTTCAGGGAATCGGAGCGGGAGATCACAGGCCTCCAGTTTTCACCGGCGCCGGTGATCGCTCTGATTTTAGCCCTGATCGGGACCTTCTACATGGGAATCTTTCCTTCCAATGTCCTCACCTTCGCCCAAAAATCGATCGCCGGATTGATGTAAGAAATTGGGATAGGTTTAGAAAAAGAGGGGGCGTCGGCTGATGGCCGGACGCTCCTTTTTTTCTTTGCAATCCCCGGCATACCCTTTTACAATTTGACAGAATGCTGAAATGCATCCATATCTACCTTAGCGAAAAATATTTCAACAGAAAGGGGTCAACATGAAATACCATTGGATCATCATTTTGGGACTTCTGTTTTCAGTGAGTCAGGCGAATGCGCAAGGAAATCTGGCGTTAAAAGATCAGAAGGATAAAGTGAGCTACATCATCGGGATGGATGTCGGGGCAAACCTTAAAAGACAGGAAATGGATATTAATCCGGATATCCTGTTCAAGGGATTGAAGGATGGACTCTCCGGCAATAAACCCTTATTAACAGAGAAAGAGATGAGCGACACAATCGCTGCGTTTCAGAAGGAGATGAAGGCCAAACAGGAGGAGATGGTGAAAAAAACAGGAGAGACCAATAAGAAAGAGGGAGAAGCCTTTCTTGCCGGGAACAAGAAGAAGGAGGGAGTTGTGACCTTGCCCAGCGGCCTGCAGTACAAGGTGTTGAAGCAGGGCAGCGGGAAAAAACCGAAAGCGACCGATACCGTGACCACACACTACCGGGGCACCCTGATCAATGGAACTGAATTCGACAGTTCTTATAAACGCGGGCAACCCGTCAGTTTTCAGGTAAACGGAGTGATTGCGGGCTGGACCGAGGCCCTACAAATGATGGAGGAGGGAGCAAAGTGGCAGCTCTTTATTCCCTCTTCACTCGCCTACGGGGAGAAAGGGGCAGGACTCCAGATCGGACCCCATGCCGCCTTGATCTTCGAGGTGGAGCTGATTTCAATCCAGGAGAAGAAGTAGAACAGTAATAAGATACGACGCCAAAGACATTAGAAATTTGTAACAGTTTAGCGCTTTGAAAAAACTTATCTAATCCCCCTTTGTCATAGCCCTCCCATCCCCCCCTTATTTTAAGGGGGGAGAAAGGGGGGGTACTCCTCCCTGGAAAAGTCTGCCTGCCGCCTGTCTGCGTGCACCGCACAGGCAGGGTAGGCAGGGGAGGTTGGGAGGGATTTTACAAGACGATCTCAAACAGCTAAACTGATACAGAAATTTTAGTATTACCTTAATCAGTGTAAGAAGCGAATCCTCAGACTTCGATGCGTAAAAATCAAATAACAGAACCTGATCCCCCCTTTATTTGAAAAGCACCGTAAATATGTTCTTGATATTATCAAAATTAGGTGATATTTTTTATTCTAAATCTCATTGAAAGGAGGCGTTATGCCTATCATTAAATCTATTTCAAGCTTGCGCAATCAAACAAGGGATATCGCTTCCTTGTGTCATGAACAAGACGAGCCTGTTTATCTGACTACAAACGGAGAAGGTGATCTTGTGGTCATGAGTATCGAACATTACGAAAGACTCAAAGCAAGAGTCGAACTCTTTGGAAAACTTGCCGTGGCCCAAGCCCAAGCCTCGGCTGGTGAAAAGGGGTTTACCCATACTCAAGTCATAAAAAAGCTTAGGCGCCGCTTGCATGGCAAATAGATATACTCTCCGCTACCTCCCCATTGCCGTTGATGATTTGATCTCAATCTTCGACTGGATTGCGGATGATAGTCCGGCCAATGCCGCCGCTTTTATTGGAAAACTCGACCAACGCATCGGCAGGCTTAGAACTCATCCATTTCTTGGCCGCCTGCCACGAGATGACAAACTTAAAAGTTCGGGTTATCACGTCCTTGTTATCGAATCCTACCTTGTATTTTACATCGTTCGCGGAAAAATCGTTGAGATTCACCGCATTGTTCAAGGCTCCCGTCATTTAGACGACCTCATATAAACCTTTATTCTTTT
>Ga0154725_1170_pt1 | contig 37854 bp, 36 predicted proteins | sample Rifle2008BG16ft_FD_105733 | JGI IMG/M metagenome (GOLD analysis project Ga0154725, IMG submission 105733) | Deltaproteobacteria bacterium RBG_16_49_23 | reverse complement strand
CGAGAGAGACGACCTCGTCGATGGGTTAAATGACCAGGTTTTCAGAGAGCTCCTCACCTATATGATTTCAGATCAGAAGACCATCACGCGAGCAGTTCATTTGATCATTGTCGGTCGATGTCTCGAACGCATTGCCGATCACGCCACCAATATCGCCGAGGATGTGATCTTCATGGTGAGCGCTCTGGTGATCAAACATCATGCCGATGCCAAAGAAAAAGACGCATAGGGCGTAGCGCAAAGGGTAAAAGAATTCGACTCTCTGCTCTATGCCCTTTGCTCCATGCCACGAGGTGTTGGAGACTGTGAAATTCGATACCGATCCTGAAATCCTCAAGAAGCAGGTGATCGTTGAGACCTTCCGTTCGAGTGGACCGGGCGGCCAGAGGAAGAACAAAACCGAGACCGCAGTCCGTCTCAAACATCTCCGCTCCGGTATCACGATAACCGCAACGGAACATCGGTATCAATCGCAAAATCTTAGGCTGGCCCTTGAAAGACTTCAGAAAAGGCTGATCGAGTTAAACCGGCCCAAAAGGCGCCGGATCCCCACCTCTGTCCCTAAGAAAGCCATCGAAAGGAAAAAAGAAAAGAAGAAATTTCTTTCCGGTAAGAAACGATTAAGAAAAACAGTCGAGAGGGATCTTGACCGATGGGAATGACGCACGTATTGGATATCCACGGGAGGAAAAAACGAAAAACCTCCCTTTCCACTGAAAAAAAAGGGGTTGCAACCTTTGCAACCCCTTGATGTATTTGGTAGCGGGGGCTAGATTTGAACTAGCGACCTTCGGGTTATGAGCCCGACGAGCTACCGGACTGCTCCACCCCGCGATCTGGGTTAAGACTAATCCATCCATTAAAATTTGTCAAGTTATTCGAGCCGTTTCTTGACATCCCCTCCCCTCTTTCTTAGAATACACTGAAAATGAAAAAGACCACTCATCTCTATATCCTGAGGGAGATCTTCCCGATCTTTCTCATCGGCCTGATGACCTTCACCGTGATCCTCCTGATGGATAAGATACTTAAACTGATCGAGCTGATTGTGACGAGAGGGGTCAACCCTTCCCAGATTCTCATGCTTCTTCTTTTCATCTCCCCTTCCTTTCTCATCTTCACCATTCCGATGGCCTTTCTTCTGGCCACCCTTCTCTCTTTCGGAAGATTATCCGGGGACAGCGAAATTACCGCTTTTAAAGCCTCCGGAATGAGCCTCTATCAGCTCTATCTTCCCGTTCTCCTTTTCTCCATCGGAACCTATCTCCTCACGACTTCCCTGGTGATCTATGGCCTCCCCTGGGGAAACCGTGGATTTAAGGCAACGCTCTATCTGATGGCTCAATCCAAGGCGGATATCGAAATTAAAGAGAGGGTTTTCAACGATGACTTCGATGGATTTGTCATCTATGTCGAGAAGGTCCCGGTCCGGGGCAAGAAAATGGAAGGCATCCTCATCAATGATGAGAGGGATAAAGAGAGAATCAATACCATCTTCGCCAGGGAGGGCTTTCTCGTCAGCGATTCGAAGTCCCAGGAGGTTGTCCTGCGACTCCTCAACGGAGACATCCACCGCTTTGAGCCCCGAGCGAATATCTATCAAAAGATGCGATTCGACACCTATGATCTCAGACTCGAATTGGCCAAGACCTTCGCTGCGGTGGGAAAGAAGCTGAGGGATCACGAGATGTCGATTGAGGATATCAAGGAGAAGATGGAGAAAAAAAGATTGTCCGGGCAGGATATTACCCCACAGGAGGTCGAGCTCCACAAGCGATACGCCATCCCTTTTTCCTGTCTGGTCTTCGGTTTGATCGGGGTCTCCCTGGGAATTCAGCCCCGCCGCTCAGGGAGATCTTACGGGTTCGTTCTCAGCCTGCTCATCCTGCTGACTTATTACATTTCCCTGACCGCATCGGAAATCCTCGCCATCAGAAAAACGTTTCCCCCCTTTCTGGCAGGGTGGGCTCCCAACATCCTCTTTGGGAGCTTGGGGATTTACCTCCTCATCAAAGCATCTACAGAATCTCCCTTCAAACCCCTCGCCTGGCTGACCGAGCTGCTCGATTTCATCCAGAGGAAGTGGAAAGGACTCTTCGAAGATGTTTGAAAGCTATTGGGTTCTGAACCGTTATGTCATCCGCGAATATCTGAAGGTGTTCTTTCTCAGCCTGAGCGGTTTAATTCTTATCTATATCGTCGTCCTCTTCTTTCAGAAGGTGGATCTCTTTATCAAACATCAAGCCCCTTTCCTTCTTATCTTTGAATACCTCCTCTATAAGATTCCTGAGGTCGTCTTCCAGTGGACTCTTCCCTATGCAGTTTTGCTCTCTCCCCTTCTCACGCTTGGGACGCTTTCCCGCCACAGCGAAATTACCGCCATGAAAGCAGGAGGCGTCAGCCTCTATCGGATCACCATTCCTTTATTTATGATCGCGCTCTTCATCAGCCTCTTTTCCTTTCTGGGAAACGAATATCTTGTCCCCCTGACCAACCAGAAGACCCGGTATCTTCTCGCTGTTAAAGTCCGGAAGGAACAGCAAACCAGTTTCTTTAAAAATTACAAGCTCTGGTACCACAGCGATCGCGGCATCTTTAATATTCAACTGTTGGATGCGAAGGAGAAAATATTGAAGGGGATCACCCTCTATCAATTCGATGACCAGTTCCGTTGCACACAACGCATCGATGCCAGGGAAGCAAAATGGGACGATGGGAAATGGAGGTTCTCTCAAGGGGCGATTCGGGAATTCGGAGAGGGAGGGTCCATTCGGACCGTGCCTTTTTCAACGCTGGAGATCGCCCTTCAGGAGGATTGGGAATCTTTTCAGAGGATCGAACGCCAGGGAAGAGAGATGAGCTACACCGAACTCCGGAACTATATCCAGAGAATACAGGTCTCGGGTTACGATTCCACCCGCTATCTGGCGGAGCTCTATTCGAAACTTTCCTATCCTTTTTTAAATTTGATCATGGTCCTGATCGGAATTCCTTTTGCCTTAAAGACCGGCCGGTCGGGAGGAGTGGCCTTGAGTGTCGGAATCAGTGTCATGATCGGATTTGCCTACGGGGTGACCTTCTATGTCTTTCTCTCCTTCGGAAAATCAGGAGTTCTTCCGCCTTTTCTTGCTGCCTGGACGCCTACCGTCATCTTTGGTCTGACAGGGATCTTCACTCTGATGAGCATCCGGCAATAAATTTAAATCCGAAGCACTGTGAAAGCGTGAGACGCAAGTCGTAAGGAGTTTTTCCCCTTACCCCTAACGCCTTACTCCTTACGGATGAAGATTTCGATATTCGGATTTTGGATTTTTGATTACAGGTCAGGGGTTGGCGATGCTGTTAAAGTAGGCGCTGATCTCCCGGAAGGTATCGGTAAGAAAAAGGATTCCGATAATAATCAAAAAAACTCCGCTGGTGATGGTGACCCATCTCATATAATGTTTGATTTTATCGAAGGCTGAGAGAAAGGTGTTGAAGGCGAGAGAGGAGAGAAAGAAAGGAATACCGAGCCCCAAGGAATAAACCGTCAAAAGATATACGCCTGTCGTATAGTTCTTTGAAGTGCTTGCATAGATCAGGATGGTAGAGAGGATAGGACCGATACAGGGAGTCCATCCTGCCACAAAGATAACTCCCACGAGGAAAGAACCCAGATGGCCCAGAGGCTTCTTTCTCAATTCAAATCGCTTCTCCATCTGTAAGAATGGAATATTGACGATCCCGGTAAACTGAATTCCCAGAATGATGATGAGCACCCCTCCTGCTCGCATGATCCAGGTTTGATATTCGATCAGAAGCTGCCCCAGATAAGTGGCAGAAGCGCCCATCAGGATGAAAACCGTTGAAAATCCCATGATGAAGAAGAGGGAATGCAACATCGTGGCCCACCGCAGTTTCGCCTTTCCTTTAACATCGGTCAGCTCTTTGAAAGAGGCTCCGGTAATATAGGTGATATAGGAAGGCACAAGCGGGAGGACACAGGGCGAGATAAAGGAGAGAAGTCCCGCTGCAAAGGCAATCAACGTTGAAATTTCTTGAGGCTGCTTCATGGGTTAATAAATAAATATATACAACAATCCGGAGAAAAAGGGAAGACTTTTCCTTTAAATCCGTTGACAATGGGGAAACTCGATGGTAATTATAGAAACAATGAACGTTAAACGATGAACATGGTACAGTTTATTCCGTTTTTGTTCATTGTTCGTTGTCCATCGTTCATTGTAGGTAGTTAAATTTCATGAGTGGAGGTAAAGGTTATGGCCATTCTTGACATCAGTGTCGTTCCTATTGGAACAACAGGAACAAGCCTCAGCCTTTATGTGGCGGAATGTGTGAGGATTTTACAGAATGAGAAGAAGATCAAATACGAGCTCACCTCCATGGGATCGAATCTTGAAGGCGACTTGAGGAACCTGATGCGGGTCGTCATGAAGATGCATGAGGCTCCTTTCAAAAAAGGGGCCAAGCGAGTTCTGACCACTATCAGGCTTGACGACCGCCGGGATAAGAAAGGGACCATGGAGGGGAAGAAAAGAGCGGTTGAGGTCAAATTAAAGAAAAGATAGTAATAATTTAGATGTTTGAAATAAACTTTTAAAAATCCCTCCCCACCTCCCTTTGCCAAAGGGAGGAGAAACATTTCCCCCTTTTGCCCTCCGGGTCAGAGACCGCTCTGGGTCGGAGACCAAAGGGGGATGAAGGGGGATTAGATAACGTTTTTCAAAGAGCTAAAGTGTTACAAAAAATAGGGTTTATCGTTCATCGTCCAGGGCTTTGAGCAAAAAGGAGGTTATTATGAAGATCAAATGGTATGGTCATGCGGCCTTTTTGATCACCTCTGACCAGGGGTTAAAAATCATTCTCGATCCTTACGAACCAGGGGCCTTCGGAGGCCAGCTCTCTTACGGTAAGATTAAAGACCAGGCGGATGTTGCCCTTACCAGTCACGATCACGCCGACCACAACGATACGAAAAGCCTTCCAGGAACGCCGCAGGTGGTCAAGGGGAGCGGCCCAAAGACGGTCAAAGGGATCTCCATCAAAGGCATTTCCACCTATCACGATCCTTCCAGGGGGAGCGAGCGGGGAGCGAATACTATCTTTAACCTTCAGGTCGACGGGATTCAGGTCTGCCACCTGGGAGACCTGGGCCATATCTTGAGCGAAAAGGAGCTGTCAGAGATCGGCCCCGTAGATATTCTCCTCATCCCGGTGGGTGGATTTTTTACGATTGATGCGAAAGAGGCAACCCGTGTTTCTGAACAAATCAAACCCAAAGTCCTCATCCCCATGCACTTTAAAACCGAGAAGTGCGGGTTTCCCATTGCGCCGGTAGAGGACTTTCTCAAAGAAAAGCCCGTTCCAAAACGGCCCGGAACCAGTGAAGCGACCTTCGACAAAGCGTCCCTTCCAAAGAAGATGGAGATCATCGTCCTGGAGCATGCCCTGTAATGACAATGGGAAAACCCCGTCTTAATCGATTGATAACCGCAGGGGAAATCGCCTCGATTGTCAAGAACCTGGCGGACAGGATATCCCGGGATTATGACGGAAAGGAATTAATCCTGGTCTGCATTCTGAAGGGCGGTTTCATGTTTCTCGCCGATCTGATTCGTCATCTCCGGATCCCGGTGAAGATCGATTTCGTCAGGTTGGCCAGTTATGGTTCCGGCACGAAGAGCTCCGGTCAGGTTGAGATCACCAAAGATATCGAAACCCCTATTGAGGGAAGGGATGTGCTTATCATTGAAGATATCGTTGACAGCGGCTATACGCTCCAGTTCCTGAAGGAACGACTGGCCCTTTCGAATCCCCGTTCCATAAAGATCTGCGCCCTTCTGGAAAAGAAAGCCCGCAGGGAAGTGAGGGTTGAAGCCGACTACCTCGGGAAAGTGATCGAAGATGTTTTTATCGTGGGTTACGGGATCGACTTCAACGAAGGCTACCGTAACCTCCCCGAAATCTACTATGTCACACCTTCCGGACAGGAAAAGGAAAAAGGTTGAATTGTTTTCTATTTTTTATATTTTAAAATTCGCAATTCGCAATACGCAATCCGCAATTGCATGGGGCCTCTTCCTCTTTCTCTTTTTCCTCTTGATGACCATTCAGGGTCCCGCTCTATCCCAACCCCGGTCATCCGCTCCGGATGATTCGGCTCTCTTCAGAGAAGGTGAAATCCTCTTCTCAAGAGGCGAGATCGAAAAAGCTCTATGGCGATTCAAAAGGTTGACCACCGAACATCCCCGGAGCCCACTCCTCAACGAAGCCAGATTCAGGATGGCCATCTGTTATACCCAGCTCAAGAGGCACAAGGATGCCATTCGGACTCTCAATGATCTGCTTTCCACGTTTCTTGCTCCCCCTCGAATGGTTCAACTCCTCACCCTTCTCGGGGATAATTACCTCGAATTGAAAGACCGAACCAGCGCCTTATTATGGTATGGGAAATGCCTTCTCATTGCAGGACAACCCCAGGAGGAACTGAAGAAGAAGGTCCGGGCGATCATCGATACGTTTGATACCGAAGAAGAGTTAAATCAAATTGAATCGGCTCATCGGGGCGCTTATGCCGGGGGCTATGCAAAATTGAAATTGGCCCAGATGGCAAAAACCCTGGGATATGATCATATTGCCAGGAAAATGTTAAATGAGATTGAAAAAGAGTACCGCGGCATGGACTATGGGGTTCTGGCAAAAGAGGTCTCCGAATCGGTCTTGGTCTCCATCCCCAAGTCAAAATATTCAGTCGGCGTAGTGCTCCCTCTGAGCGGAATTCATAAGCCTTTCGGAGAAAAGGCGCTTCAGGGAATTCGTCTGGGTTTAAAATCGCATGAGAAGAACCCTCTCATCTCTCTGGTGATCCGTGATTCGCAAGGAATCGCATCAGAAGCTGAAAAAGCTGTCGAGGAACTGGCAAAAGGAGAAAAGGTGATCGCCATCATCGGCCCGCTTCTTAGTATGAACGTAGACAGGGTCTCAAGAAAAGCCCAACAGCTCAAAGTTCCCCTCCTCAGCCTCTCTCAGAAAGAACCCCCTTCCGGAAAAGGAGAATTCGTCTTTCAGAATTCACTAACCCCGATCGAACAGGTCCAGAGGCTCGTGACTTTTGCCATCAAGGAGATGGAGCTTCGCACCTTTGCTGTTTTTTATCCAAACTCGCCCTATGGATCTCATTTCAAGACCCTCTTCCATCAGGAGGTTGCCCGGATGGGCGCTAAAACACTGGGCGCCGTCGTTTATCAGGAGGAACAGACCGATTTCCGGCAGGAGATCAAAGGGTTTTTTAAAGTAGAGCCCCTTCAGCAGCAGGAGGGAACAAAGAAAAAGGAAGACGAATTTAAACAGGGTCTCTCCGTGAATGGGCTCTTTATCCCGGACACCCATGATCGTGTGGGGACAATCCTTTCACAGATGGCTTATTTCGATATCAAAGGAACGACCTTTCTGGGGACAAATGCGTGGAATGGCCCGGGACTCATCTCCATTGCCGGGAAGGGAGCGGAGGGCGCAATATTTGTTGATGCTTTTTCAAAAATCCACTCTGTTAAGAGCTTCGTCGATGAATTTCAGAAAGAATATCTGCGTCAGCCGGAGACTCTTGAGGCCATCTGTTACGACGGGGCGAGGTTTTTGAGGGAGATCCTCCAATCGAAATCGCCCTCCTCGCCTTCTGAATTGAAGGAAGAGCTTCGAAAGATCTACCCCTTTCAGGGGGTTTCAGGCTTAAAGGGGTTTGGAGAGGATGGCAGAGCCATTCGAACCCTCTCCATTCTAAGAGTGAAAAACGGCCAGATCGAACATTTCTCACCTTAATCCCCCTCGTCCCCCTCAACTAATTGAGTAATTGAGTGGGGTCACCCATTTATCCTCTGAATTATTTATAACGCTCCAGATACCTTTCCAGTCGGTTCATTCCTTCCTCGATATTTTCCATGGAATTGGCATAACAGAACCGGAGGTATCCTTCTGCATTTGAACCGAAATCGATTCCTGGCGCCACTCCCACCTTTGCTTCCTGAAGGATGTCAAAAGCCAGACGGTAGGAATCCTTAGAAAACCGTTTGGCATTGGCGAGAATGTAGAATGCTCCTGTGGGTTCAACCGTGATTCCAAACCCCAACTCTTTAAGCCTGGGGATCAGATATCGTCGCCGTTGGTCATAAGTCTCAATCATCTTTTGAACATCTTCGTCTGCGCTCTGAAGAGCCGCAAGGGCCGCCCATTGTGAAAAGGAGCTGGCGGAGATGAAGAGGTTCTGCTGAATTTTTTGCATGGGTCGGATAAACTCTTTCGGCGCAACCAGATATCCCAGCCTCCATCCGGTCATTGCGTAGAGTTTTGAAAACCCATTGATGACAAAGGCCCTCTCTGTAAACTCAAGAATCGAATGAGCCTCTCCTTTATAGACCAGGCCATGGTAAATTTCGTCTGAAATGATGTAAGGAGAAAATTGGGCAATCCTCTCCATTCTCTCTCTGGACATGATATTTCCGGTCGGATTGGACGGGGAATTGATCATGATCCCTTTGACCTTTGGGCTCAGTTTCTCCCCAATCATCTCAGGAAGGTACTGGAATCCCTCCTCTTCCCTCACCTCAATAAAGATGGGCACTCCGTCCACAAACCGGATGATGTTGGGATAACACGGGTAATATGGATTGGAGAGAATGACCTCATCCCCTCCATCCAATAAAGCTGAAAAGAGGAGGACCATGGCTGGAGAAGTCCCTGAAGCCACCAGGACCTGATCGGGTGATATCTTGACCCGATACTTATTCCAGTAATCTTCAGCGATGGCCTCTCTTAGCTCGATAAGGCCCATGCTGTGGGTGTAATGAGTCTTTCCATCGCAGATCGCCCGATAGCCCGCCTCATTGATACATTCCGGAGTATCGAAATCCGGCTCTCCCACCTCCAGATGAATGACATGCTCTCCCCTTCTCTCCAGTTCCTGCGCTTTCTCTAACACATCCATCACGATGAACGGCGGAATCTCTTGAGCTTTTTTAGAAATCATCATTTACTCCCCTTGATGGCTAATGGCTTATGGCATATAGCCTATGGTTTTGCTATTCGGTATTGGCCATCGGCTATTAGCTAAATAATTGCTGTAATTGGATCTCCCCTCTTCACTTTCAAAACTTTTTGGGCGTTTCCTTCCCTCACCGAAATTTCCAAAAATCCCCCGCTTCCGAAGAGAGCTATCGGGTCGTTCTTCTTACCTTCGTAATACCCTCTTTTTAAATCCTGTATCGTCTTCTTCCCTGCCCTGATCAGAAATGGCCGGTCTTTAATGAATTTGGAAAATCCTTCCTTTTCAATATTACTGATAAGGTTTCCGAAACCGTCAATATGAATGACCTCCCCGATCAATGTGTCACCTTTTATTTTGGGCTTGCCTCGGTCGAGTTCCACCCAATGTTCTGTCCTTTTTCCAAAGGATGCGGGGGTGACACCCAGGGAGAGATGTCCTGCCACAGGAGCAAAGATATCCCTGCCATGAAAAGTGGCGCTCACTTCAGAAAGAAAATACTTCTTATTCGTGAGAACAACGGTCTGCCTGATTCCATCCTTTCTTGCCGCTAATGTGAGGAGGCCGTTATCAGGCCCGATGAAGAAATAGTTTTTTGTTTCAATAAGAATGGGCTTCCTTGGACTCCCTACTCCAGGATCGACCACCGCAATATGGATTGTTCCTTTAGGAAAATAGGAACAGGCGCCGGTTAAAAGAAACGCCCCTTCCCGGATATCCTGCGGACTCACTCCATGGCTGATATCAATCAGCGCACATCGGGAGTTGATCCTCAATATCACTCCCTTCATGGAAGCAACATAATGGTCCTTTGTTCCAAAATCGGTAAGCAGAGTAATAATGGGGGTTTTCATTAGTTCCCGACCGAATTACCCCCCCCTAGCAAAGCTCTGTGCTTTTCCCCCTCTTTGGTAATCCTTTTCCTGTCCTTAGACAGGCAAAGAGGGGTGACCTGCCTGCGCGAAGCCGCTTCGGCGAAGGCAGGGGGGAGATTTTATAAATCATAAACAACTCCATATACCTTCCATCACTCCGCCAATATTCTCAAAGGAAGCATTTGTTCTTAAAATCCCCCTCCATCCCCCTTTGCCCTCCGGGTCAGAAACCGCTCTGGGTCGGAGACCAAAGGGGGATAATAAAGATTACAGCCATATCTTCATGATATTTCTACCCACCCGCCCCCACGATGAGCCTCTTTTCTTTTTTGAATATCTTTTTCAAATTCTTTTCAAAAGGCTCCCGAATAATTCCCTTCTCTGTAATGATGCCCTCAATCAGGGAGTGAAGTGTTACATCAAAGGCGGGATTAAACCCTTGAACCCCCTCCGGAGCGATAGAGCATCCCCGGAAGTGGGTCACTTCCCTGACATCCCGTTGCTCGATGGGTATGTCCTGCCCGGAGGCGAGGGAGAGATCAAGCGTGGAGGTGGGTGCGGCCACATAAAACGGTATGTTGTGCCATTTTGCGAGTACGGCGAGACTATAGGTTCCGATCTTATTGGCTGTATCTCCATTGCGGGCAATCCGGTCCGCTCCAACAATAACCAGATTGATCTTCTTCTGGGACATCAAAACTCCTGCCATATTATCGGTAATCACTGTCGCCGGAATCTTCTCCTGAACCAATTCCCAGGCCGTCAATCTGCAGCCCTGGAGCATAGGCCTTGTCTCATCTACAAAGACATGGAATCGTTTCCCTCCGTCACGCGCCGCATACATCACGCCAAGCGCTGTTCCATATCCGGCGGTGGCCAATGCCCCTGCATTGCAATGAGTGAGTATTCCGTCTCCATTCTTAATGAGCCTCTTTCCATGTTTCCCTATTTTTCGATTGACCTCCATATCCTCCTTGTAAATGAGTAAAGCTTCCTCCACCAATCGCACTCTGGTTTGTTCAACCCCGTAAGCGCCAACTTGCGCTAAAATCCTTCTCATCCGATCGACAGCCCAGAAGAGGTTGACGGCCGTGGGTCTTGTCTGGCTCATCTCATGGCAGACCTTCTCAATGGCCGTGAGGAACGCCTGTGGCTTACTGTCACGAGCTTTCTTCGCAGCAAGGGCAATCCCCATGGCTGCTGCCACGCCGATTGCGGGGGCGCCACGGATGGCCATGTTCCGGATGGCCTTAGCCATTGAGGAAGCGTCCTTGCAGTCAAGATAGCGGATCACGCCAGGGAGCCTCCTCTGGTCAAGGATCCTGATAGCGTCGCCTTTCCACTCGATGGTTTTGAATTTCATGATGTGATTACACCGATTACCAAAGGCCGATTACACAGATTTTGGCTCAACCTAAACCTTAACCTCAGCCTTTGAGTTTCTTGCGGAGTAGTTCGTTCACTATCTTCGGGTTGGCTTTCCCTTTTGTTCCCTTCATCGCTTCCCCCACGAGGAAGCCAAAGACCTTTTCCTTTCCATTCCGGTAATCCTCCACTAGTTTTGGATTGGATTGAAGCACTTTTTCGATCACCCTTTCGATCTCACCGGTATCAAGGATCTGGATCCACCCCTTCTCCTTAACGATCCCGGCAGGCGGAGCGCCGGTTCGATACATCTCTTCAAAAACATCCTTTGCAATCTTCCCGCTGATCGTCCCCTCCTTCACCATGGTCAGCATTTCCGCGAGATGTTTAGGAGTGACAGGACACTGTTCTATCTCCCTTTCGTCATGTTTTAACTCTCTGAGGAGGTCTCCCATCATCCAGTTGCTCACTGCTTTGGGTTCAGGAAAGAGATGGACGCAATCCTCAAAATAGTTGGCCATGGCCTTTGCGGAGGTTAGAATCTCGGCATCATATTCGGGGATCTTATAATCCTTTACAAACCTCTCCTTCTTCTGGTCGGGTAACTCGGGAAGGCTCTGACGTATCTCTTCGATCCATTTTCCATCAATCCTTAAGGGAACAAGGTCCGGATCGGGAAAATATCGGTAGTCGTGAGCCTCCTCCTTTCCTCTCATCGACAGGGTGACGCCCTGATTCGTATCCCAGAGCCTCGTCTCCTGAACGACCTCTTCTCCGTCTTTTAAAACTTCGATCTGACGCTTGATCTCATATTCCAATGCCTTCTCCACATAGCGAAAAGAGTTCATATTTTTCAATTCGGTCCTCGTTCCAAGTTTGGTCTCTCCTTTGGGCCGGATCGAGACATTGGCATCGCACCGGAAAGTCCCCTTCTCCATATCTCCCGTGCAGACCTCCAGATATTGAAGGATGGCGCGAAGCCTTCTCAAATACTCCCCTGCCTCCAGAGGGGAGCGGATATCCGGTCCGCTCACAATCTCGACGAGAGGGACGCCGGTCCGGTTGAAATCGACATAACTGAAGTGGGCTGTTTCAGGTGTCTCGCCATGTTTCAGCTTCCCGGCATCTTCTTCCATATGGATCCGGATGAGACCTATCCGTTTCTTTTCTCCCTGAACGGTGATTTCAATGAAACCATGTTCTGCCAGAGGATGTTCATACATTGAAATCTGATAACCTTTTGGGAGATCGGGATAGAAATAGTTCTTCCGGGCGAATACGCTATAGGGTGCAATTCGGCAGCTTGTAGCCAAGCCTAACCTGATGGCAAATTCGACAGCCTTCCGGTTGATGACAGGAAGAGAGCCGGGCTGGCCTGTGCAGACAGGACAGGTCTGGGTGTTGGGCCCCTCGCCGAAAGCGGTTGAACATCCGCAGAAAATTTTTGATCGGGTCAAAAGCTGGGCATGGACTTCCAGTCCGATAACAGGTTCATAATCCACAGGCATCTCCTATCTTTAAGTATTCGATTAAAATTATAACAAAGGTCCTTCCTTGTCAAATTTCAGAATTGACAAAAATAGGGGATTCCTTTACGTTAAACCCTAATGTTTAAGAAAATACCCATCCCGGTTTCTTACTCTTTGATCCAAAGAGGAAAAACCTATCTTCTTCTCCATAACGATTATAAAGAGAGCCTTCTTCAGCAGGGAATCGAAGAAGTAAAGACATTTCTTAAGAGATCTCTTCATGAAACTTACTATCATGAAGGCAGAACTCTCCACCCTTCCATCCCACTTGAAGATGGAAAAAGAATGGTCCTTCGACAATATTCACATGGCGGACTTTTACGGGCTCTTACAGGAAACCTCTACCTCATTGGGTCAAGATCCTTCCGGGAGCTGACCATAACAGAGGAGATCCGGTCCTGCGGAATTCCGACGATCCAACCCATTGGAGCGATCCATCAAACTGTTTATTATTTCATCTATCGGGCTTATTTCCTCTCATTAGAGATCCCTCACGCTAAAAACCTGATCCAGTATTTTCAAGAAAAGGGTCCTCACCTTTCCCGTGAAAACCTCCTCCATAAGCGAAAAACGATACGCTCTTCGGGGGCTCTCCTTAGACAATTTCATCAGGCAGGTTTTTACCACAACGACCTCCAGCTTAAAAATATCCTTGCGGATGAAGACCGGGTTCTTCTCATCGACTTTGACCGGTCCTTCCGTAAAGAAGCTCTCTCCGTCAGGGATAGGACGAAAAACCTTCTCCGTCTCAATCGATCCGTTGAAAAGTGGAAACCCTCCGGCCTGTCGATTACAAGAACGGATCGCTGGCGTTTTCTTCTGGCCTATGCAGGGGGAGACCAGGAAATCTTGAAGGCGATACGGAAAGCCCTTCGGACCCACTCCATGGGTCTCTTTTTCCATCGAATTGGCTGGGCGATTGAGGATATAGTTCGGAGTTAGGAGTTCGGAGTCAAATTCTGGAATCAGACCTCTAAACCTCAAACCTATTAACAGTCTCATAATTGAATGGTCGCCACTAACGAATCTATGGTTGCAATCTATAGGAGTAACTCCCCCTTCCCCCTCTTAACCCAAGAGGGGAGATATCCCTCCCCTTAGGGTAAGGGGAGGTCAGGTGGGGTTATGTATTGACTATTTTGAGATCTTTAATAAAATTTCTTTAAGAATTCTTGCAGGGGTTGAATAAGAAGGTTGGCATGGAAGGAGAAGAAGTGGTCTGCTCCCTGAATGATGGAGAGGGATTTCGGTTCGGACAGGGCATGAAACCATTTCTCAAGATCGAGCGCCGGGCAGAAAAGATCCCTGGTCCCTGCAATCACAAGCTTCTGTTTTTCACTTCCCATTAAAAAGTTTATCCTGAGCGTGCCGCTGACCCTGCTCTTAAGAGCAGAGCTTGACGCAGTCGAAGGGTCAAAATCCATCATCTGGAGGGGCGGGGCAATAGCAATCAACCCGTTGACTCTCTCATCTTTCATAGCAACGGGCAATCCTGCCCAGGCGCCGAAAGAATATCCAAGGACGATCAGGAGACGGGGAGGTTCATTCTGCCTGGCCGAGAAGAAATCAATGGCAGCCTTTACATCCTCTTGCTCCCCTATTCCCTCTCCATAAGTTCCTTCGCTTTCTCCAACTCCCCTGAAATTGAAACGGAGGGTTGAAAATCCCTCCTGCCAGGCGGTCTCTGCAGTTGTCGAGATCACCGTATTATGCATATCTCCGCCGAATTGCGGGTGGGGATGACAGAGGATCATGCCCCCCCTAACAGAAAGGGCTTCATGCATATTCAGGAGGCCCTCCAATCGAATCCCTCCGGATGGAAAAAAAACTCTTTCTTCTTTCATCTTTTCAAAGTATTACCACTCAACATCACAATAAATTGCTAAGCCAGGCACGGCGGGGACACTGAATAAGCCTTGTAGCGGTAACCTTTTCAATGCAAACTACCTTCATCCATTAACCCTGTCGAAGACCACTCTCAGTGAATTACGCCATAACCCATTCAATTCCAATAAACCCGCATTACAAGGCTTTTGAGGTGTCGTTGCCGTGCCTGGCTTAGCAATTTACACCTCTTCTCCTCTCGTTTTCTTTTTCGGTTTTTTCTCTCCAGATTCAATCTGATTATCAATCTTCTCCCCCACCCATTCCAAAAAACTTCTTAAAATCTCTAAAAACCGGACTTCAAAGCGTGTGACATCCTCACTTTCAATCCTTTTATTGAGGTCCTTCAGCCAGCCATCCACTTTCACTCTTAACTGTTTCATCAACTGGACATAATGGGATTCCTGTGTCTCCCCTTCAGTAGTCTGAGCCCATGCGGTCCTGATGTGGATCCCTTGCGTGTTTTTCAGCTTTATCTGGTCTGAGATATGGAGGGGACTCAAAATCAACCCTAACAGAATGATGAAAAGAAGCGGCGAAAGATACACGATCCTCTTTCTCATAAAAACCCCTCCTTGTACGAAGGATGGTCCTTCCGGCTTTTACGTAAACGATTCTTTACCGATCACCCTGCCTGTCCCGGGCCGGGGAGGCTTTCGAAGGGTGCGGTAGCGGTTTGAGTTACTTCTTTGAAACATTTCACTGACCTTCAGGCAAGGTTAACAAAAACCGGAAATAAAGTCAAAATTAAAGTTTTGTGGATTCCTATTTACCCTTATTACCTTTTGTCAGCCATGCCGCATATTTAATAGGGGGGATTACTCTCTGAATTCCCTGAATTTCTCAGCCATTGTAAACAGGCTCATATTTTTATATAATGATTAAGCGGGGAAAGAGGAATATGCACAAAGGAGGTCTTTCATGACCCACGCTGAAATCCTGGAACAGATCAAGAAACTTTCGCTAAATGAGCGCCTTGAGGTCATCGATGCTGCAATTCATCTGCTCCGGGATGAGTTGACCCTGAGGGTGCACCCTTCGACTCTACAGGACCGGAAGAGACTTCTGTCTTAGGCAGCTAATGTCTTGCTCCAAGATTATAAGACAGATAGTGAACTGACGAGCTTTTCGGAATTTTGCCTCTGAAAGTAATCATACCGATCACCGAATGGAAAGACCGTTATGCTGTGGCCCCATGGATGGTCCCTTTGCCCCCCGATCCCCAGAATGAGTTAGACAAGCTGTCAGCGGCAGATACCTTTCAGGTACGTTCTCTGTCCCAGTCCAGGTTCGTTCAACAATTAGGGAGACTCTCTGAGACTACCATGCAGGAAATAAGCAGGGCATTGGCCCTTGTGTTGGCTATCGACTGATACACCTCTCTACCCTTTCGTCCAGCCCCTCCGGAGGACAACTCCCCCCATTTTGTCAGCAAGGCATTTTCTTAGAAATGATTTTTTGTTACCCCAATTATTCCCTTTATCCAGAAGGGTTGGGGCGAAAGTATCCCGCATGACATTGGGTTGAACCCTTTTCTGGATCATGTCTCTTTTTTTCATAAATCTATCCAAAGATATTTGAAATTTCCCTAATAATTCCCTCCCCCTTCGACGGGGGAGGGTGAGGGTGGGGGTGGGGGTGGGGGTGGAGAAAACAGAGACCGCCTGGTCCCCCCTCCCCTTCATCCTCTCTCCGTCCACGGGATCTTCGACCCGCCAGGGGAGGGGAGATATTTTGGGGTTATCTCTAAAGTGTTAGAGATAAATTCTCAGAATTTATTGTGTAAGACTCTAATTAGAGCAGTCAACGTTTAACCTTCTGTAATCCAGTGTGTGAAGGGGCAGGATAATGGCGTAATAACGCTTTCCCTGAAAGTGTCCTTCGATCCGGCATAAGATACAGCGGAAATGTAGAGGAAATATGGTGGGCGATGCGGGAGTTGAACCCACGGCCTTTGGTTCCGGAGACCAACGCTCTATCCAACTGAGCTAATCGCCCCAACAAACATCCAGGGAATAATGGAATTTTGGAATGCTGGAATATTGGCTCATTGAATTAAATATGTTTAAAACCCACCATTCCATGGTTCCGGTTTCTGGTTTAAAATATTTACCATAAATTTGGAGACCCTGTCAATTTTTTCTATTGACATCAGGTAGTACGATTTTATACGATGAGGGTCATTTAATCCCCCCTCTCTTCATAAGGACGGAAAGATTTCTTTTAAATTAAAAGTCAACGACATCTGTTTGAACTTCGGTGGCGTCTCCGCTCTTTCAGGGGTCAGCTTCGATGTGAGAGAGGGGGAGATGCTTGCCGTTATTGGACCCAATGGCGCAGGGAAAACCAGCATCCTCAATTGTATCAATGGATTTTATCGGCCTCAAAAAGGAGAATTAATCTTTGAAGGGCAGAACATCTATCATCTTCCTCCCCACCGAATTGCATGCTTGGGCATTGGCCGAACCTTCCAAAATATTGAGCTCTTCACAGGCCTTTCCGTCTTGGACAATCTGATGGCAGCCAGGCATCTCCATTTGAAACGAGGCGCTTTGGCCGGCGCTATATACTTTGGCCCTGCCTGCAAAGAAGAGATCCGGCATCGAGAAGTCGTTGAGGATATCATCGACCTTCTTGAAATGGAGCCATACCGAAAGAAAACGGTTGGTCTCCTTCCCTACGGTGTACGAAAGCGGGTGGAACTGGGACGGGCTCTTGCCCTCGAACCCAAACTTCTTCTGCTTGATGAACCCATGGCTGGAATGAACCTTGAGGAGAAAGAGGATATGGCCCGGTTCATCATTGACATCCACGAACTTAAGGGGATCCCCATTGTTTTAGTGGAACATGATATGGAAGTGGTAATGGATATTGCGGAAAGGCTGATCGTCCTCGACTTCGGAAAGAAGATTGCCGAAGGAACCCCTGAGGAGATTAGGCAAAACCCATTGGTGATCCGGGCCTATTTAGGAGAAGAGACGCCTGAGAGCGAGAACCATGGCTGAGAACACCCTCCCGAAGCTTCTAAAAAAGAATGCTGAAAAATATGGCGACCGAAAGATAGCCATGAGGGTAAAGGACCGCGGCATCTGGCAGTCCTTCACCTGGAACGATTATTACGAGAACGTCAAATATTTCTCACTCGGCCTCATCTCCCTCGGGATGCAAAGAGGGGATAAGATTTCCATCCTTGGGGAGAATAAACCTGAAATCTTCTGGGCTGAATTAGGGATTCAAGCCGCGGGGGGAACAATGGTTGGGATTTTTACAGATTGCTCCCCCTCTGAGGTCAAATTCTACGTTACGGATTCGGATTCAACGTTTGTTGTAGCCCACGATCAGGAACAGGTAGATAAACTCCTGCAGATTAAGGATGACCTCCCTCTGGTAAAAAAAGTGATCTACTGGGACCCGAAAGGATTATGGAATTATGACGATCCGATCCTAACCAGTTTCACGGAGATGATCGATCTGGGCAAGAGGTATGGGAAGGACTATCCCGGTCTAATTGAGAAAAGTATTGAAAAGGGAAAGGGTGAGGAGATTGCCCTGATCTGCTATACTTCTGGGACAACGGGCTTACCCAAAGGAGCCATGATCAGCCATGGGGGACTGGTGGCCATTGCTCAAGCATGGCGTGATGTCGATCATTGGTCTGATGACGACCGGTATGTCTCATTTATTCCCCCAGGCTGGATTACCGAGCAGGCCGTCGGGGTCGCAGGCCAACTGGTCTCAGGCATGGAGATCAATTTCCCTGAAGAGCCTGAGACCGTCCAGGAAAATATCAGGGAGATTGGCCCCTCCATCCTCTTCTTCGCCCCACGCCTATGGGAGAATATCAACAGGATGATCCAGGCCAAGATTACCGACACTTCGGCCCTGAGAAGATGGATTTATAGATTCTTTTTACCCGTAGGATATAAAGCGGCCGAATATCGTTCCTCCCAAAAAGGACTGGGGCTGTTTTTAAATATCCTTTATCATGTTGCCCATTGGACCCTTTTCCGTCCACTTAAGGACCGGGTGGGGCTCTCTCAAATTCGATGCGCCTATACCGCAGGCAGCGCAGTCAGTCCTGACATCCTCAACTATTTTCAGGCGATCGGAGTCAACATCAAACAGCTCTATGGCGGTTCGGAACAGGGATTGGTCACCATCCATCTCGATGGCCAAATCAAATATGAGACCTGTGGTCCCCCCATGCCAGGTGTGGAAGTCTGTCTCTCCCCTGTAGGGGAGATCATGGTAAAAGGCGAGAACATCTTTTCGGGATATTATAAAAATCTCGAAGCCACTCAGGAGAAGATTCGCGATGGCTGGTATTATACCGGCGACTTTGGTTACATTGACGACGATCGTCATCTCGTCGTCATCGATCGCATGGAGGACCTCAAAGAACTAAAGGGGGGAAGAAAATTTTCGCCTCAGTTTGCTGAAATCCGGCTGAGATTCTGCCCCTATATCAAGGACGCCTTGGTGATCGGAGGCGAAGATAAAGATTTGGTTACAGCCATCATCAATATCGATCTTGATAACGTCAGCCGGTGGGCCGAAGCCAGGCGTATCCCCTACACCACCTTCACCGACCTCTCACAGAAACCCGAAGTGATCGAATTGATCAAAAAGGATATTCAGCGGATTAATAAATTTCTTCCGGAGTGGTCCAGGATCCGTAAATTTGTTAACCTGTATAAGGAATTTGATGCCGATGAGGCAGAACTGACAAGAACCAGGAAATTGCGGAGGACTTTTGTCGAAAGCCGTTATAGCGATTTAATCACAGCCCTCTATGGGAAAGATCGGGAGTATAATGTGGAAGCCTCGGTCACTTATCGGGATGGAAGAAAAGGAGTGATTAAAACATCGATCCATATCAATGAGGTGGAGGAGAGCCAGTGAAGGAATTTCTTCAGCTTGCCATTCCGGGATTGATGGTAGGTAGCCTCTATGCCCTGGTGGCTGCCGCGATCGTCCTGGTCTATAAATCGACCCGTGTGGTCAGCTTAGCCCATGGCCAACTCCTGGCTTTTGGTGGGCTTTTCTTCTGGATCGGCCTCGTCGCCTTAAAGCTGCCCCTTCCTCTGAGCATCCTGATGGCATTGGTTTGTTCAATTCTGATGGGTTGGCTTGTTGAACGGATAACCCTTCGCCCCCTCATCGGGCAACCATTGATTTCTGCATTCCTGATGACCTTCGCCGTCTTCATGGCTCTGGATGGAGTCTTTCAACTCATCCTCAAGGGTGAATCAAAAACCTATGCCACTCTTTTATCACTCGGTGAGTTTGAAATATCAGGGGTGCCCATCCGGGTTGTGCAGTTGATCAGTTTTGGTGTGGTCCTGTTAGTTTTTCTCTCTTTGGCCCTCTTCTTTCAATTCACAAAAACAGGTCTGGGGATGCGAGCCACAGCTGAGGACCATCAGCTCTCCCAGAGCACGGGGATCAATGTCAGGACAATCTTCTCTCTTATCTGGATCATCTCTGCCATTGTCGCCTCGGTAGCTGGTATGGGAACAGCCTATGTGATGGATATCCATTTTCCACTCCCCTATATCGGCATCAAAGGATTGATCGTTGCCCTCTTCGGAGGATTGGATTCACTTCCAGGCGCCCTTTTCGCAGGACTCATCCTCGGTGTGCTCGAAAATTTAATCGCAGGTTATCTCGATCCACTTGTTGGGGGCGGTCTCAAAGATGTTGCAGCCTATGCCCTGCTTCTCATTATTTTGCTGGTAAAACCCTATGGACTTTTCGGGTTGAAGAGAATAGAAAGAGTATAGTCCCGGAATAATGGAATGCTGGAATGATGGAATAATGTGAAAAAAAACTGCTATTATGGAAAGAGCAAAGAATTGAATGTTGTGATAGATAATTTATTTCTTAGAAACCCATTATTCCAATATTCCATTCTTCCACTATTTCTAATTTATTTCTTTGGGGTTTAACATGCGGCCTTGCGGAACTTTTGATGAGCGCTATAGCCAGGACATGGCGATCTTCAGGATCAAGAGGCATTGGGCGCTTTTGATCGGGGCATTAATCATTCTCTACACTTTTCCTCTCTACGGGTCCTACTATTTTATCAGTCTGCTCAACAGCCTCAGCATTACGATCATCATCGTTCTGGGCCTTCAACTCGTCAGCGGTTACTGTGGCCAGATCTCTTTCGGTCAGGCTGCTTTCATGGCTGTCGGCGCTTATACTTCAGCCATTCTTACTGGAAAGTTTGGACTCTCCTTCTTTATTGCACTTCCCATTTCAGGGATCGTGGCAGGTTTGATCGGTCTGGGAGGAGGCGCTCCCTCCCTCCGGATTAAAGGTTTTTATCTTGCCATGGCGACAATCGCTATCCATTTTGTAGTGATGTGGTTGATCCCTCACCTCGATATCACAGGAAAGACTCAGGGCCTTCATCCCCCTGCACCCCAGATCGGGAGTTTTGCTTTCGACAGTGATGAAAGAATTTATTATATCATCATTACCGTGATGTTAGTGATGACCTATGGCGCCCGAAACATGGTCCGGACTCGAGTGGGCAGGGCTTTCGTGGCCATCCGAGATAACGATTTGGCAGCCGAGGTGATGGGGATTGAACTCTATCGTTATAAACTGCTTGCTTTTTTCATTTCCTGTTTCTATGCAGGAATCGCGGGTTCTTTATGGGCACACTGGATTCAAGTGGTTCATCCTGAACAATTTACACTGCTTCATGCTCTCAATTACATTGGGATGCTCATCATTGGGGGTGGGGGGAGTATCCCGGGAGTCTTTTTCGGTGTCATTTTCCTTCGCCTTCTTGAGGAGGGAGTGATGTTTTCGGCTCCATTGTTGGCAGCCGCCTTTCCTTGGATAGGGATCCATCCGGCAGCCTCCATGAGCGTTTCAGTATTTGGCATAGTCCTTATTATCTTCTTAATCTTTGAACCAAGAGGGCTCGCCCATCGTTGGGAAATCTTTAAGGCTTCTTATAGGCTCTACCCATTTTCACATTAATCTCCCCTCGCCCTATTCCTGCCTACCGCAGGCAGGGAGAAAAGAGGGGAAAATATGAAAAGGAGGTGATATAGGAAAGTTCGAAATCCCGTAAACCGTGAGGCGTCAGGCGTAAGTCGTAAAAAGGTTTTACCCCTTACCCCTCACCCCTACCCCTTTACGGATTAGGCAGGTTGACCGTGAGAGAAAATAGAAAGGAGGCTATGATGAGAAGGATATTGTGTGGAGTCATTATTCTTACTTTCCTGTTTGTGATAGGGGTGATGTCAAGTTACGCCCAAAAGGAAGTCACTTACCTAAGCCTGGCTGATTACACCGCAGCCATAGCAGGTCTGAATGTCCCCGCAGATATGGGTTGTGAGGACTACATCAAAGACTTGAATGCCAGAGGCGGTGTGGATGGAGTGAAGATAAAATTCATTGGAGTGGATACTCGATATGATGTGGCAAGAGGGGTTTCTGCCTACAAACGCTACCGGGCAGAGCCTAAACTTTTGGTGGTCAATGCCATTGGCACCCCAATCGGCAAAGCAGTTGCTCCATTGGCGACAAAAGATAAATTGGTTCAACTCGTTCCTGGAGATGGCGAATTTCAGGCTAATCTTGGAAGAATCTTCGTATGGGGTCCAACTTACCAGGACGCTCTTGCTGCCACCGTTGACTGGCTCCTTGCAGATTGGAAGAAGAAGGGAAAAACAGGAACCCCCAAGCTCGGTTTCATCTCATGGGATAGCGCTTATGGCAGGGAACCTCTCCGAGGCGGAAAAGAGTACGCTGAGAAGATGGGGGTGGCTATGGCTCCGCCTGAGTTTTTCCCGCCAGGATCACTGGACCATACCGTTTATCTCGCCCGATTGGCAAAGGCAGAGGTCAATTACATCTTCGTGGGAGGAGTCGATCCAACACCGACTAATGTGATTCGAGATGCCCATAAATTGGGTTTAACCAAAACCATCCAGTTCTTCTGTGACTATTGGGGGCCTACCTCCCTCGGCACCCGACTCCATCCTGAAGCTCTGGAAGGGACAGTGATCGTCTCTTACTATATCCGTGGAGATGATGCGAGAAAACATCCCTTAGCGAATCTCTGGACAAAGTATGGGCGTGGAAAATTAGAGGATATGAATGAAGTCTATACCATTGGGATGGCTTGGGCCATGACATTCGAGGCAGCTCTGAAAATCGCTTTAAAAGAAGTGGGCTATAAAAAGTTGGATGGAGAGGTTATTTACCAGACTTACCAAAAACTGACAGGTGTGCAGAGGGCTGGGCTCCAGGGTCCTTGTGCTTACAGTCCAACCTCACGCCGTGGAAGTCTGGAGATCAAATTCTATCAGGTTCGAGCAGGAAACGTTGTCTCCATATCGGGTTGGATAAAGGCTCCTGATGCCGTATCCCTTCACAAATTTTAAAGGGAAGAGAGCTCTAAAAAACTGCTCTATGCTCTCTTGATTACACAGATTAAAAAAAGGATTAAGCAGATTTTTTCTATTTCCAATCCATTTCATATCTGTGTAATCGTTTCATAATCTATGTAATCAGTGATTTCTGAACTTTTTTTAAAAATCTCAAGAAAGGGGGAAAATAGATGAACTCCTTCAGAAAAATAATGATTGTTCTCAGCCTTTTAATGTTCCTTTTGCCTTTCATCGCTTGCAAAACCCTATCTCCGCCTCCGAAGCTGAATGTAACGGTGGCCGTCACCCCTCCGCAGGTGGAGTTGGCATTCCCGGGCATCTTGAGGGTGCCTATCGTTTTCACAGGTACGGGGTGGAAACCCAAAGAGATGGTGGTGGTGGATATGGTCCTCCCTCCGGGGGTGCAAATGCAAGGGGTCAAACCTGGAGAGGATGTGGGGATTGCGTATGGTGAAGCAGATGACGCAGGCAATTTCAAAGGAGAGGTTCCTGCCAGCGCAAAATTGAACACCTTCTTTCGGGTGGGATGGACTCCTATTTTAGCACCGGATCCCAAGACGCTCAATCCCATTCCTCCTGGAGTCTATAAGATAAAAGCATCAGGAGCGGACTCCGGAGCCTTGGCCACAACGACATTGGAGTTTGCAGCACCGACACCAAAGAAATAAAGAGATTGCAGATAGCAGATGGCAGATAGAAAAAAATATGTCCTCCCCCCCTTGCGGGGGAGGATGAAGGTGGAGGTAATCACCGTTAAGATAAAATGCTAAGGCTCAACAACATTGAAGTGATTTACAGTAATGTGATCCTGGTCCTGAAAGGGGTCTCCCTTGAAGTGCCTGACGGAAAGATCATCTCATTATTAGGCGCCAATGGCGCGGGGAAGACGACTGCCCTGAAGGCCATTTCAGGAGTCCTCTATACGGAATTGGGCGAGGTCACGGATGGAAGCATTGAGTTTGAGGGAAAGAGAATCGATGGGAAAGCTCCGGAGGAGATCGTTCAGATGGGAATTGTTCAGGTGATGGAGGGCCGCCGCCTGTTCGAACATCTCACCGTAGAGGAGAATCTCTGGGTGGGAGCCTATGCCCGAAATGATAAAGAGGGAATTCTAAAAGACCTTGATTTGGTCTACCACTACTTCCCAAGGCTTAAAGACCTCCGAAGACAGGTGAGCGGCTATCTCTCCGGTGGAGAAAGGCAGATGCTGGTCATGGGTCGTGCATTGATGTCCCATCCAAAGGTGATGCTTCTCGACGAGCCCTCTCTCGGGCTAAGCCCCCTTCTCGTGAGAGATATTTTTGAGGTCATCAAAAAAATCAATCGGGAGGAGAAGACATCGATTCTCCTGGTAGAGCAGAATGCAAACATCGCTCTGTCCACTTCGGACTATGGCTACATCATGGAGAACGGCCGGGTTGTTTTAGATGGCCCCTCTCCCAAACTGAAGGAGAACGAGGATATCAAGGAGTTCTATCTCGGCTTAAGCCAGGTAGGAAAAAGAAAAAGTTTTCGCGAAGTGAAACACTACCGAAGAAGAAAGAGATGGCTGTCCTGATGGTCATGAGGAGGTAAGAGATGAAGAATATTTTAAGAGGTTTGATATTATTGGCAGCTCTATTTTTTCTTATCCGGTTTTCAACGGCCTGTTCTCCTAAAAAAGTGAGCATGGAGCCCCCGCAATCTTATCAGTCCTACCTCACAAGCATCCACCCGGATTTCATGGTGGAACCGAATAAAGCGTATCAATGGCACCGATATAAGGATAAGGGAGGCCCTACCCATTCAGGGGATGCGTCCTGGCAAAGATTCATGACCTTTTTGGAAAAGGAATTTAAAAGGTATGGTGTGGTTGATATCACAAAAAATAAGTGGACTTACGATCGCTGGTATACCTCGGAGTGGCCGGAGGATAAAAATTGGACGCTTATTTCTGACGGGACCCAGGTCAAGGTCGCTCACTACAGCGCTTATTCAGGCTCAACAGGGCCCGATGGCATTGCCGCAGAACTGATCTATTACAACCCCGCTTCCCCTCCAGCATCCATTAAGGGGAAAATTGCTGTTTTTACCACAGCCCCCCACCCCAACCCTCCATTGGATAAGGGATATCAAACGTGGTTTACCATCAATGATTACGAGTACCTCTCCGATCCTGAAACATTCCCTCCCATGCATACAAAGGTTCCTGTCAATGAAATTGTAAGTTTTGACATTTGGTGGCAACTTCGCCAGACCATCAGGATGATTGATACGTTAAAGAAAGGTCAGGCGGCCGGAGGGATCATCATTTTCGATGGTTCATACGACCGGATTGCCGGGCTGTATACCTTTCCTGTGCCGGTTCTCTATAACGCACCTACCCTCTTGCTTGATCGGGTCGCAGGCAAGAAGGTCTTGGAAGATGCCAAGAATGGGAGAAAAGCAACCTTGAAATTGCTGGCAAAGATAGAAAAGACAGAGACCTACCAACTGATCGGATATTTGCCTGGAAAGAATTACGGTAAACCATCTGACGAAAAGATTGTTCTGACTACGCACACCGATGGTCCGGGGATCTCACAAGATAATGGAGCCTTCGGGATTTTAGGGATTATGGCCTATTTCTCTCACATTCCCCAAGCGGAGAGGCCGAAGACATTGATGATCTTCTTGGATAATCGCCATTACATGCCGGGGATGGAGAAGGGATTTGAACAAGAAGACTGGTTTACGAAATATCCGGAATCGAAAAAGTCGGTCGTCGCCCTCATCGGGACAGAACATCTGGGCCAGATCGAATATAAGGAAGAGGGAAACGCATTCCTGCCCACCGGAAAGGTCGAACCTTCTTTTTTGTGGACTCGAAATAACCCGTTGCTCATAAAGATGGCGATCAAGGCGGTAAAAGATAACAAATGGCCCAGGGTCATGGTTCAATGTGTCGAGAAACCAGGGATTCATGGCGGGCCGCAAGGGGTATGGTACGGGATGGGAAAAATTGCCCTGGATTGGAACATCCCGGGGTTTGCCACAATGGGAAGCCAGGGAGCCTATTGGGCGACCACCGCCCGGATAAATAAATTTGATAAAAGGTTATTTTATACTCAAGTGGCAACGATGGTCCAACTCACAGGTGAATTGATGCAGGCAGATTTTCGTTAAATCTGACCACTGCTCGGCGACCCCTCTCCCCACTGAGACCGTGTCGTAAGTCCGTTCATGGTTCGACAGAGCCTGTCCTGAGTAAACCGTTCGTCCCTTCGAGAGCCTCAGCGCGAACGGTGAGTCGAAGGGTTCACCACGAACGGAAAAATCCATATTTAAAACCAATTACTTAGCCGTTCGCCCTGAGCGTGTCGAAGGGCAAATGGCTAATTGCGACACAGTCTCACTGGGGAGAGAGAGGGGATAAGTGGAAATTAGAATGAAAAGGATCTTTTTGCGTTTGTATTAGAAGGAAGGGATGGCTGTCTTAAAAAGTTTATGCTCCGAACTCCGAACTTTTGTAACACTATAACGCTTTGAAAAAGGCTTCATAAAATCCCTCCCCACCTCCCTTTGCCAAAGGGAGGAGAAATACTTCCCCCTTTGAAAAAGGGGGATTGAGGGGGATTTGGGATATTTCGATATCTTGATTAGACTTCTTTTTCAAAAAACTAAAGTGTTACGAACTTTTTTTAAACCGGCTCCAAGACAATTGTGATCTTTCCGTCGGGAAGAGCAAAGGGCGAGGCCTTCATCTTCATCCCTACTTTGATCTTCTTGATATCCATTTTGGGTATCCAGCCCATGATGGGCAATTCTTTCCCCACTTCAATGATGCCAATCGGACAAGGTTCAAATTGAATGCTCGAAAATGGCATCAGGGGCTGACGGACGGCAAAATGCTCCGGGGGGACATGAATCTTAGTAAAGGTGAGCAGTTTCCCCTCGGCCTTAAGCTCCTTCCATTCCATCTCGCTTCCCATGCAGGAAGAACAATCTGCCGCCGGAGGATAGTACTGCTTTCCGCACTTCTTGCAGAGGGTGGACATGATCTTTCCCCCTGCCAGATCATCCGCAAACCGGTTCACCTTTGTCTGGTTGATGAAAAGAGAAAAATTCTTAAACTCCATTCTATTCCCTCCTGAAAATATGAATGAATGACACCTGTCCGGAGCCGCCCACATTGTGAGTCAGGCCGATCTCCGCATTTTTCACCTGCCTCTGGTCCGCTTCTCCTCTTAACTGTTTCGTAATTTCGATAGCCATGGAAACGCCTGTGGCTCCGAGAGGATGGCCTTTTGATTTTAACCCGCCATCGACATTGACCGGAATTCGGCCGCCCACATAGGTCTCCTTCGCCTCGATCAATTTCCCTCCCTCTCCCTTCTCGCAGAACCCGAGGTCTTCATAAGCCACAATCTCCGCAATGGTAAAACAGTCATGGGCCGTTGCAATATCGATATCCGAGGGCCCAACGCCTGCCATTTTATAAGCGGCCCTGGCAGCCACGCGGGTGGCCTCAAGAGAGGTTAAGGATTTCCTGTCGCCGAGCCTCATCGCATCCGTCCCGCAGCCCAGACCGGCGATCCAGATCGGCTTCTTTGAAATCGACTTGGCCTTCTCTTCTGAGGCAAGAATGATGGCGGCGGCTCCATCGGTAATCAGACTGCAATCATAAAGCTTGAGCGGATAGGCGACGGTGAAGGAGGTGATCGCCTTTTCCAGCGTGATCTCCTTCTGCATCTGGGCATAGGGGTTGAGGCTCCCGTAATAATGGTTCTTGACCGCCACCCTGGCCAGCTGCTCTTCCGTCGTTCCATATTCGGCCATATGGGCATTGGCGATCATGGCGTAGTAACCCGGAAAGGTCGTTCCGAAGGGATACTCCCAGGTCGCATCGCCTGCACGGCCCATGATCTCCGTGGCTGTGCTCGTAGGAAGCTCTGTCATCTTCTCTACACCAACCACTAAAACGACATCCGCCAGGCCGGAGGCGATATTCATCCACCCTGTTCTTAAGGCAGCGCTCCCGGTGGCGCATGCGGCTTCAACGCGAAAATTGGGTTTGGGATGAAAACCGATGTAGTCATGGACCTGAGCAGAGGGCTGAATGCCAAACGAGAATTCATCCCCAGCCACACCGGTGACCATGCTGTCCACTTCTTTTAAAGTTACCCCAGAGTCATCCATGCAGGCTTTCACCGCCTCGAAGACAAGTTCTCTGAGAGAAGCATCCGATCTCACCCCAAACTTCCCATGACCGATTCCAACAATGCCTACTTTTTTCATCTTTGCTCCTGTTTGATTAAGGTTCTCAAAATTGAATTGACATAGGCATCGGAAAATCTCCCCTCGCCCCTCTCCTTCGACAAGCTCAGGATGGTGAGTCTCGTCGAACCATTTACCAAAGAGGGGTAATTCCTCCCTTAGGAAAAGGGAGGGTAGGAGGGATTTTACAAATCGATGTCTTTACTATTTTCAGAATATTAGTCTCTCGTCCCTCATCCTTCGTCTATCGTCTTTCGTCAAACGTCTCTCGTCCCTTCCCGTATAACTCCTTCACCTTTGGCCGGTCGATGGAACCATCCCCCTTTTTTGGGAGAGCATCGACGTATTGAACATAGCCTGGTTTTTTATAGCGGGCAATCTTCCCCGCTACAAAATCAATCAGCTCCTGTTCCGTTAATCTGGCTTTCGGTTTCATGACGCAGACCGCCTTAATTCCTTCCCCGAATTTCGGATCGGGAACCCCGATGACCGAGACCTCATGGATGCAGGGATGCTCGAGAATCACTTTCTCCACTTCGATGGGATAGACATTTTCGCCGCCGGGTTTGATCAGCTCCTTTTCAGCCTTTCTGCCTGCAAACCAGAGAAAGCCGTCTTCGTCCAGTCGACCTGAATCGCCGGTATGGTGCCAGCCATCGCGAAACGTATGTTGGGTCAGTTCTTCTTCCCTCCAGTATCCATGAAATACCATCGGGCTTCGAATGAGGATCTCACCCACTTTCCCTGTTTCGACTTCTTTGTCAAACTCGTCTACGATCTTGATGTTCACCAAAGGACCGGGTTTCCCGGCGCACCCCGGTCTTTCCCGGTTTAAACAGATCGAAGTCAGGCCCATCGTCTCTGTCTGTCCATAGGCCAACCAAAATTGGCCATGCCCAAGACCTTCAAATCTCTTAACGGTCTCCGGTAACTCAACGCCCAGAACATTTTTTAAAGAAGAGATACTGGATTCCCCTTTCGCCTCCTCATCGAGTAACTGGAATAAAATAGGCGGGAAGTCACCGATCAGGGTCACCCCTTCTTCCTGTATCGTCTTTAATGCAATTTTGGGATCAAATTTTGAAATGATCAGATTTTTCCCTCCCGCATGCATTGTGGTCAGGGCGGCAATCATTCCTGCGATATGAAAAATGGGAAGGATGTTCAGGTAGATATCCAGATGGGTTAAATTCATCACTCCGATGGTCTGAATGGAACAGGCGATCAGATTATGATGACTGATGATGGCGCCGCGGGGTTTTCCCTGGACGGCGGCCGTATGCATGATGATGTAAGGGTCATCCCCGCTCAGGTCGATGGCTTTAGCCGGCTGACCGCTTAAGAGTGAATCGAAGGGCTCGAACTTCTCTCCTCCCGGACCAAACGTCACACAATCTCTCACCGAAGGGCAGATAGGCCGTAGATCTGCAATGGTCTTTTCAAAATCAGGGTCTACAAATATCATGACGGGTTCTGTGTTAGTAAGATTATGGCCAACCTCGTCAGCGGACAAACGAAAATTAATAGGCACCATGATTGCCCCAAGAGCGGCAATGCCGCCCATCAGGGTTAAATATTGAGGGTAATTCTTCGCCAGCACGGCAATGCGGTCCCCCTTTTTAATCCCTTTGTGATTTAACGATCCAGCCAGGATATTGACCTGATCAAAGAGCTCTCCGAAAGTGATCCGCTGACTCTCTGTCTGGATGGCCGTCCGGTTTCTATAAATTTTTCCGTTCCTCTTAAAAAGATCGTAGATGGTAAAGCTTTGCACTGTCATTCTTTTTCCCCCTCCTCCCAAAGTTTTCTTCGTTCCCCTTCCCTCATTTCACGCCTCAACATTTTCCCCACCTTCGATTTGGGCAACATATCCCGGAATTCAATGTAGGTAGGAACCTTGTAGGGAGCCAACCGATCCCGGCACCACTTCATGAGTTCGTAACTACTGACCCCTCTGACATCTGTTTTGAGAACCACAAAGGCCTTGACGCGCTCTCCGACACCTGCATCCGGAATGCCCACCACACAGGCGGCAAGCACTGCATGATGCGCCTGGAGTATTCTTTCCACTTCAGCCGCGGCGATACGATACCCTTTATGTTTGATCATATCCACGGAGCGGTCCATGAAAAAGAGCCACTGGTTCTCATCCACCCGGACGATGTCTTTTGTTCGATACCAGATCTCCCCATCCATATTTAAAAAACATTCTGTTGTCTCCTCAGGTTTATTCCAGTAAGCTTTTACGGCATGGTCACAAGTTCCTAATAATTCTCCCGGCTCACCGGGCGGGACCTCCTTAAGGGTTTCCGGATCCACCAGTTTAAATCGGTCTGTATGCACAATCTTTCCTGCCGAACCCTCCGGTGGAATTCCATCTTTGGCATAAGAGAGGGAGATCGCCCCGCACAGTTCTGTGGCTCCATAGCCCTGGTATAAAGGGATGTTAAATTTTTTCAACCATCGATTGCCCACTTCCGCGGGCATGGCATCGCCCCCTGTTCCACAATATCGAAGCGAACTGAAATCATAGGTATCGACCCGGTCATGTTCCAGTATCATCCGGTACATGGCGGGGACGGCAAACATGTTGGTGGCATGATATCGTTGAATGTGATCGAACAAAGCATCCAGAACCACCCGGGGCAGCAGGATGATCGTCTCTCCGCCGATAATCAAAGGGGACAGAGCATCCATCTCGCCGATGATATGATAAAGAGGAGCGGAGAGCGCCGTAATACATTCTCCTAACGGGGTGACTCCCTCACTTGCCCTCCTCCACTCGAGCGCTCTGATGAGAAAATACGTTTCTGAAAGAGGAACCCCTTTTGGAAAACCCGTGGTGCCACCCGTGTAAAGCATGAGGGCTGTTCTGCCCTCCTCCCCCTTTTGGAAAGGAGGGAGAGAGGACGGACGGCCTTCCTTTAAGAGATGAATAAAAGAGAAAAAGTCTTTTCCCAGAGGAATCTTCCCCTTCGGAACACGATCAAATCCTCTGCTGATCAGCCTCTTCCACCAGGGAACAAGATCGATCATATTGGTTACGATGACTCTTTTTAACGGGGTCTCGGGGAGAATCTCGACCACATACCTGAGGTTTGTATCCATGCACACAATCGTCTCAGCTCCACTGTCTCTGGCCAGAAACTTGAGGTCCTCAGCCGTATAAACAGGAGCCACGAGGATAGGAATCACACCAAGACGTTGAAGGGCTAACCAGGCGATGATCGTTTGAGGAAGATTATAAAGATTCAAAATAATACGGTCATCTTCCCCAATCCCTAATCGATGTAAGGAAGCGGCAAAGTGCAGGACCATCTCTTTCAGCTCGGAATAAGAATAACTCTCCCCAAGAAAGATGAGCGCCGGCTTACCGGGATTTCTTTCCGCTGCTTCTTCAAAAGATCCATAAATGGTATCGCTAAGCAGTTCCACGGATGCCATGCCCTATGCGCTTTGCTCTATGCCGGTAGTTTAGATCCCCAGATAGGCTGATTTGACTTCAGGGTTATCAAATAGCTCTTGTCTCGAACCTTCAAAGACAAGCATTCCGTTTTCGATCACATATCCCCGGTCGATGATCGGCAGAAGGGTTCTCGCAAATTGTTCGGTCACCAGCACGGTGATCCCTGCCAGCCGAATATTCTTAATCGCTCTGACGAGGTCTGCCTGAAGCATGGGACTCAATCCAAGCAGGGGTTCATCCATGAGCAGGAGCCGGGGCTTGGCGACCAGTGCGATGCCGATGGCGAGCATCTGCTGCTCCCCTCCGCTCATCAACCCCGCTTTTCTCTTTTTCATTCCTTGCAGATGGGGAAAGAGTTTGAATGTAAGGTCGATTCTTTCCTTGACCTCATGTCTTTTGTGCAGATATCCGGCGATTTTCAGATTTTCCACAACATCGCTATCGCGGAAAATGGGGTGCCTCTCCCTGCTGAGGACAATTCCTTTTTTCACCCGTTCACTCGGCTTCTTATTCAGGATATCCTCCCCTTCAAACTTCAATTCTCCGAGGACGCTGATCCTCTCCCCGCCTCTCCGTTCCTCTTTTTTCTTCATATCAAGGATTAAGCCCGAAATCGTATTCATCAAGGTGGTCTTTCCGGCGCTGTTGGATCCGAGGACGCCGACAATTTCCCCTCTTTCCACTGCCATACTGAAATCATTGAGGGCGAGGGCATTCTCAAAAAAGACCATCAGGTTTTTAACTTCCAGCATCTTCTCCATTCTTTTGGCTCATAAAATATTTTTCAAATCCCCCCATCCCCCTCTTTGCTAAAGGGGGGCAAGGGGGGATTATTTTTTTGTCTCCATGTTTTGTTTCCATTAGTTCATCGTTCATTGTGCATCGTTCATCGTTTCTCCTACCCTTCCACCTCGGTTCCCAGATAGGCCTTCCTCACTTCCTCGGTGTTCATCACCTCTTGTGGCGAACCCTCCGCGATCTTCTGACCAAAGTTCAATACCATCACCCGGTCCACAACACGGAAAAGCTCCTTCAATCTATGTTCGATCATGATGATCGTCAATCCTTCTTCATGAAATTTTTCAATCAGGGGGAGAGTACTGGCAACCTCGGACATAGCCATACCGGAGAAGAGCTCATCGAGGATCAATAAATCCGGACGAAGCGCCATTGCCCGGGCAAGATCGAGACGCTTCAGATACCCGTGGGGAAGGCTACCCGCTAATTTATAGGGAACAAAGGAATCCCGCTCAAATCCCATATCATCCAACAGGTCGACGGCCACATCATCCCTTTCGCCATATTCCCCCCCCCTCAGTTTTTTAACACGGGTGGAGGATAAAGGAATAATAAGATTCTTGTAAGCGGGAAGATTATAAAAGAGCCTCACCATCTGAAACGTGCGAACAATACCGAGAGCGGCGATGGTATAGGGCATCTTGCCTGTAATATCTTTCCCCTGAAAGATGACCTTTCCTGAATTAGGTTTTACAAAACCGGTGATCAGATTGACAAGGGTGGTTTTCCCGGATCCATTGGGTCCGATCACTCCCAGAAATTCTCCCTTGCGGAGCAAGAAACCAAAGTCGAGGATGGCTTGAACCCCGCCAAAATGTTTGCTCAGGCTCTCAACCTTTAAAATCTCCTCGCCTTTCATCCTATCCCACCCTGACCAACTTTTCGAACTGGTGGTACTTTCGCTCGATATAATGGAAAATACCCTCCGGCAACGCAATCACGCTCAAAATCAGGATCACACAGTAGATCGCCATTCTCATCCCTCCCAGGGCTCTCAGGGCCTCCGAGAGGGGCACCAGAATCATACTGCCTAAAGCGGCGCCTGCAAACGTTCCCGGTCCACCCAGAGTAACAGCGGCGACGGGCAAGATGGAAAAGTCCAGGGCAAAGGCGCTCATGCCCACAAACTGATAATGATGGGTCATAAAGGCGCCGGCAAAGGACCCCACTGCTCCAGCGATGAACAAGGCCTGAATTTTCCGCCAGTAGATATTGATCGCAGCGCTCATCACCGCTCGATCATCGTCTCGAATCGCCCTCAGAACCAGGCCATAATCTTCGTTGATGATCCTTCGGAAGAGAAAAAGGCATACCCAAAAAAGGCCGATCACTAAATAAGTCCCCGTCCATCCTGCCGGAAAGGGCTTGAGGGCGGAAAGTCCGTGGGTGCCTCCAAGCAGTCCCGTAGTCTCGATCATCTTCATGAAGAGCATGGGAAGCATCAAGGTGACCATGGCAAAATAAACTCCCCTGAGTCTTACGACAGGCGATAGCAATGCGGCGGAGATCACCCCGCCGCCAATCGTTGCAATGGGCAAGGTAATGAAAGGAGACCAATGAAAGTAGTAACTCAGTCCACCGGCAATATAAGCTCCGATCCCTAAAAAGAAAGCCTGTCCAAGAGAAAATAATCCACAGGCAGCCAAAAAATCCCAGCTCAGGGCAAGCAGGCCATAAATGCAGGCATAAACGAGAACCTTCCCCCAGTAGACGGGTAATAGGAAGGGCAAAGAAAGTAATAGGATGACAGGCAAAACTCTGGGGAGAATCAGATAGAGTATTTCCCTGCGGGAAGCAATGGCAAAAATGGTGTCCGCTCTTGCTTTGATCCCCCGGTCCAACCTCTTCTTACGGTACCTTGCTTCGATTTCAGCCACCCTAAATCCTTTCTTCCAGCTCCTTGAATTGACCAAATAAACCGGAAGGTCTGACCGCCAAAACCAGGATAATGGCGACCAATGGGACGATGATCATCCATTTAGGGCCGAGATACTTCGCGGTAGCGACCTGACCAAATCCGATAATGAAGCTTCCCAGAATCATCCCCGGGGTGCTCTCTAATCCGCCGATGATTGCAACGGCAAGGGCGTAGATGAGCACCTCATACCCGATGGCTGATTCCATCACGCCCAATGGAAGGACGACCACGGCAGCTACCGCGGCTAATGCTGACCCTGCGGCTAAACTGAGCGACCCGATCCAATCCGACTCAATCCCCACGGAAAGGGCCGTACGTTCATTCTGGGCCATTCCCCTGAAGGCTAACCCGATCTTGGTATGATGAACAAAGAGATAGAGAAGGACAACCAGAACGATTCCGGTCCCGATGACAAAAAGCCGCTGATAATCTACGGCGACCCCCCCTAACTTCACACCTCCTCTTACAAAAAGGGGAAGGCTATATTGAATCCCGTAAAAACCTTTCCACATTAATAATTCTAAAATCGCTATTCCTGCCGCAAAAGTAACAATGAGTTCGGCAAGCGGAACCCCTCGAACCCGGAGCAAAAGCCCCCAATAAAGAGCAAATCCGAGAAAACCGATGATGATCACAGAGAGCAAGGCTGAAAGGAAGTAAGGAAGTCCGATCTGATTCAGAAATGTCCAGACCGAATATCCGGTGAGAATATAAAGGGCGCCATGGGCAAAATTGGCCAATCCGCTAATCCCATAAGCGAGACTGAACCCCGCGGCATATAGAGCTAAAATGATACTTGTTATCGTACCATAGATGAGAAGAGACATGTCCCCCTCTTGAACCTGAGAAAACTTATTCCCCCACCCCTCTATCGAGACGGTGTCGCAAAGGAAGAGTGGGGGATTTTTATTCTATTTCATCCATGGAGGAAGCATTACTTTCCCCTCTGCCACAAAGTCCGGATAGATAGGAACTCTTGTAAGTGTTCCTGCTTTATCCTTCTGCCACTGAAATACGACTGCGACGCCTGTCTCATTGGGATCCTTATCGCCAAATATTGCTGTGTGTTGCTCCTTGTTGAATCTTATTCTTCCGGAAACCCCCTTATAGTCGGTCTGCTCCAGCGCGGTCACGAGCTTATCCGCATCAAGAGTCCCTGCCCGTTCAATCGCCTGGGCTAGAATAAAAACCGAATCGTAGGCGGATGAGTTCACGGCGGGTGGTTCGGGAAGATCTTTATATTTCTTCTTAAACTTGTCGAGGAACTCCAAGGTCTTCGGTAGTTTCTTCAGTGGCAATGACGCTCCAACCGGAAACTCGACCGTGATGCTGTATTCAACCTCAGGACCTACAGCCCTCACCGCTGCCGGAGAACCCATGGGCGGGATAAACCCTACAAGAAGAGCAGGCACCTGCATGGCAACATATTGTTTGGCAAAGATGCCGGCGCCGAGTGGAACATCCCACATCATGGCAATGACTTGGGCCTTTCCTTCCTTCGCCTTCGTCAGTCCGGGCGAGAAATCGGAGGCGCCCGCTGCATAGGCATCATAGCCCACTTCTTTCCAGCCGGTTTCCTGGCCATGTTTCTTCACAACATCTGCAAATGCCTTGGCCCACAGGGTATCTTGGTAAAGAATATAGAGATTTTCGAGGTTGAACTCTTTCTTAAGAAGATCCAGAGCCCGGGATATATACATCCCGGGAACAGTGGCGTCCGTGGTCACGCGAAACAGATATTTATACTTTTCTGGATCAGTTCTAAATTGCCTCTGAAATGCAGGAGTCTGAGCAATGGTATGAATCTGTGGGACTTTGTACTTCGCCACCAGATCCATGCTCGCAATCAGGGCTTCGGAACGGAAAGGAGCGATCAACACGGCATGCGGTTTCTGCTCCAGGAGTAATTTTTCATAGGCCATCAGGGCGTCATGGGTAGGAGTTGCAGGTTCACCGTCTCTCGTATCCGTTACGACCACTTTGAATGGTCGCTTTTCTTTCCCTACCAAGACTCCTCCTTTGGCGTTGACTTCCTCCACAGCGAGGTTTACGGCCTTCAGTCCATCCCTTCCAAAGGGAGTATATAATGAAGTCGGCACTCCAATGATGATGGGTTTCCCAGCTGCGGCTGGCTTTGCGGGTGGTTGAGCAGTTGCGGTCAGTGCAGAAGTTAGTAAAAAACACGTTAACATTCCCATTGTCAGGATCATAAACAATATCTTTTTCTTCATTCTCCCACCTCCTTTGAAAAATGTCTGACGATTAATAAGCCGGTCATAGAATAGACTATTTTAAGGTAGCTGTTTTGTTCACCTCCTCTCATAAATGAATAACGGGTTTTTTAGCAGTTTAAAAACCCTTTGTCAATTTAAAAATGGAGTGCGCAGCCTATGTTGTGTAATCGTAGAATCCCTTCCCGCTCTTTCTTCCTAACTGCCCTGCACGGACCATCTTGCGGAGCAGGGAACAGGGCCGGTACTTCGAGTCTCCGAACTCTTTGTAGAGATTCTCCTGAACCATCAGGAGCGTATCAAGCCCGATCAGGTCAGCAAGCGCTAAGGGGCCCATCGGGTGATTCACTCCGAGGACCATTGCCTGGTCAATATCCTCGGCTGATGCAATTCCCTCCTGAAGGACAAAGATGGCCTCATTAATCATGGGAACGAAGATGCGGTTCACAACAAAACCAGGCGCCTCATTCACCAAGACAGGTACTTTCCCTAATTTCTCAGATAAGGTTTTGATGATCTGATAGGTCTCCTCGGAGGTGGACTGGCCTTTTATAATCTCAACCAGTTTCATTGCCGGAACAGGATTAAAAAAGTGCATGCCGATGACCTTATCGGGCCTCCGGGTGACAGAAGCGATTTCCGTAATCGAAAGCCCCGATGTATTGGAGGTTAAGATCGTCTCTTTCGGACAGATCTGATCCAGCTCCCGATAGACCTCCTTTTTGAGTTCCATATTCTCGATCACTGCTTCAATTACGACCTCCGCCCTTTTTACAGCTTCAACGATATCGACGGTCCCGTTCACTTTGGACAGGAGTGCGTCGGCCTTCTCCTTTGTCATCTTTCCTTTGTTGATGGCCCGCTCGTAATTTTTTTGAATGATGTTGAGGCCGCCCTGCACAAAACGGGCCTCGATATCCCTCATCGAGACATCAAAACCTGCCTCTGCAGAGACCTGGGCAATCCCGGCTCCCATCAAACCCGCCCCCAGCACACAAATCTTTTTGATTTCCATCGTTCTCCCTCCCCCTTTCACTCCCAAGCCACCCTCCCTCACCAAGGGTGAGAGGATTATTTTGAGATGGACAATGGAAGAAACTTT